>Ga0123342_1001053_pt1 | contig 45972 bp, 23 predicted proteins | sample Turbeawhitnodule_FD_89960 | JGI IMG/M metagenome (GOLD analysis project Ga0123342, IMG submission 89960) | Root nodule microbial communities of legume samples collected from Mexico - Turtle bean Mexico white nodule | ecosystem: Host-associated > Plants > Roots > Nodule | place: Mexico: Nepantla...
AAAAAAAAAAAAAAAAAAACAAAGAGAGAAAATATATATTTTAACACAAAACACACACAAAAAAAAAAAAAGAAAAAATATATATATATATATATATATATATATATATATATATATATATATATAAAAACGAAACACCTGAAATCACTGAACCCCAAGACACCTGTGAGAAAAACTAGGAATAGATTGTTTATAGACCAACTACACTAGATGGTCTATCCTAAAGCACTTAGTAGACTATCTATCCTGTATCATCTGGTCTCCAGGAAACATTAGATGATCTTGGACAAACATTAGATTATCTATTTTGTAAAAGACGGTCTGTTTTGTAAAAGACGGTCTATACTACTGACAGAACAATGACTATTATAAGAATATATACATATATGTGTGTATATATATAAATTGAAAATTCCAGGACAAGGCACCACATGCGAACGTAGTTTCGTCCATGCTTATGCATTTACAACTAATAGTTCTTATGTTACATGTATATAAAAAAAGGTTCCTTGTTAATGAATTAGAGCAACAAACTCATATTTCCCAAAATTCCATTTCTCTATTTATCTCCCTCTCATATAATTTTAAAGAAATATTTTTCTTTTACAACTTTTATAGAGAAATCAGATTTTCTTAAAAAAGTAGAGCTCTCAACTACATTCTAAACAGGAAATTCTGAGAAGGTTAACGTTGCTGGCCGAATTTGGACTTGGCGTGTCGAGTTTCAAAGTAGAGTTAAACACTAAACATATAATTTTGTCAGTATTATTAATTCTTATTGTTGCATATTCCACATGAAGTTTTCAAAGTGATTATCACAATTTTTTTCAAAGCCTAAAAAACTAAAGAACTCCAATTCTTTATGCAACTAAAGAACTAAAATTCTTAGAGCTGCGACTTGACTTTGTGCAGCTATTTGCATCTTCCAAAGCCTGGCCATGTGCTCCAAAAGAAAAATACCGGTTCATCATTTTCTTATTGAAAGAGCCCTGCTTATAGTTCAAGTGTAGGCTGCCACCACCATGCATTGGTCGATTTGAGCATGAGGGTTCCATTATATCAACACGATTTTGCTTATTATTCGAAGCATGAGAAGAGATAGATAGTTCCTGAAAAAGACTAGAAGTTGAATGAACAGGTAGAGGGCCTTGTGGCTTTACCTTAATCACGCCTTGCATTAGACCTGCATGAAAATATTTTTTGGCTGAAGCACTTGGAAGATAAGTCTTTATAGATAATGTTCTTTTGTTGTTTGGAAGAGAACACATTTTTGAGTATTTTTGCCTCAATGGGATGGGAAGGTCTTCCAAGTTGTTCCTTGAACTAAAAGAATTCACAGAAATATCATCTTCCAACTCCGAGGCTGCTTCTTTTGTGTCTCTTATCCCATGCCACTGGAGCAGAAACTTCAAACGCCTTGGACCATAATTAACAGAACTAAAGTTGCTGTTGCATGGGGAATTGGCTGAGTCATAATTGTTTATTTCACTTGACCATGAATTTGATTCCACACTTGCCTGATCATAATTGGTATCACATGAATTCTCAATGCCAGTGTACAACAATATTTCAGAATCTGGTATTCTAAATGATGTTCCAGGACTGGCTCCAATACCATGAGTCCTAAGATGGCTAACAAGAGCATTTCTTGTCATATAGTCCGTACAATTAGAGATCCCTCCAGCTGAAATTAACTGCTTGATCAAAATGTCAGAAGATGCTGAACTTGATCTTCGCCTAAGATGATCCAAAGGGGTCACGCCATCAGCATCACGAATGTTCAAATCAATTGATGAAACAGACATCAGTAATTCCACCACATCACATTTGATATTATGCATCACAGCAACATGAAGAGCTGTTCTTCCTTCATTGTTCCTGACATTGATGATGTCCTTCATGCTCACAATCTTTTCAGTTGTCAATTGCTTCATGAGTTCGATGTGCTTGTCCAGTCTACAGAAACCAGGGCTTCTGAAACCAACCACTGCCATGTGAAGAAAAGTATCTCCATAGTTATTGGCTAAAGTTGTTAATGAGGGAGATGCTCCAATCAGAATCTCTACCACGGGTAAGTAACCTCTGTAAGAAGCTACATGTAATGCTGTATTTCCTTGAGCATCAATTGAGTTGACGATATCATAGGATTCAATTAGATTTCTCACAACCTGCATCATTAAAATAATGAAAATAAGTAACAATGAATTTACTAACCGCGAAGTAGATGCAAAAAGTTTGTGCATACAGAACATTTGTAGCATCAACTTCCCTAAAATTATCAAATGGGAAGGCATAAATAAGTCACTTGTTTATTGAACAAATGATTTATTATTAACTCTGATTTTATGTATGTATACAAGATTCCAAGGTTTCACTGAGAAAAACGGAAAGAATTCAGACAATTGTGTTGTGTAGTACTATTGGAACATTTCACTAAAAAATTAATAGTTCACATTCATCTTTGAGGAGCCTGATCTATTGTGTAGTATCAACAAACATTTTGTTCATACTCTACATCTGCAGTTATCAATCCTCCCTAGCCAAGTGAAGAAAAGAGGGCATTCCAGTGATCCATAAAATGAGCCAGGTTTTTCCATAATTATTAAGGATCTAATATCAGGCCTTATGACTTCTAAGTATAACATTACCAGAATTTTCTACAAGCACATTGAGAATCTCTCCAACTCCAAGCCATGATTTGGACAAAAGCTACTTTTGCCCAAACCATAATTAGCGGCTTCTTCATCAAAATCAAACATGCACTAACTACTAAGGCTGTGTTTGGATTTTCAATTACTCATATTGAACGCCGATGATCCACGAGAGTGAAATTGGCGTTCAACGTGCCTTAGTGAGTGGAATTGACATAAAAACAGAGAGACTGTTAAGTAATCTGCCTCACCTCAACCTGGCCTCTTGCAGCAGCTGCATGCAAGACAGTAGATCCTTGGGAATCTCTATAAGAGAAAATCTGAGAAGCAGAAACACTTCCTAGAAGCTGCTTCAGTATTTCCCAATTCCCTCCTCTGGCAGCAGCATGAATGGCCCTATTCATCACATCCCTCTTGAAAACCTTAGAACCTTCATCCAACTTGTCTTCCAATTCTGCTTCAGTGCCAGCAAGAGTATCCTTTCTTGACAGAGCAGAATGAAGCAGGAGTTTAAAGACCTCACAGTTCTTGCCCCTGGCTGCAGCATACAGCATGTCAGTGACACCATACTCTCCTTCACCAAACACCAACAAAGGGTCTCTCCCCAACAACTCGAGAACAAAGTGAGCATCCCCAGCCGAAGCAGCAGTGTAGAGAAGCCATCCACCATAGCCTGCACGGATGAGAGAGTTGTGCCCTTTTCCTATCTCACACTCGAGCATAAGATTCCTAGCAACCTTGGAGCGGCACTTGGCGACATCCTCAAACCTAGACTCATCGTCCCAGACGGCTTCAAGGCGGCGAATTCGGCGGAGGGAGGTGAGCTTGATGAGGAGGTTGGTGTCAAGGTGGAGAAGCTCAGTGACGAGATCATAGAGGCCATTTGCAGCAGCATAATCAATGGGAGATGCATACCACCACTGGTCACCTGTAGTTTCCCAACGAAGAGGAAATTGAGAGGGAGGCATAGTAACTGTATAAAGTACCCCAAATCAGAGATGACCCTTTTGCAAGAAAGGACAATAGCAACCCGTTTGTGCAATTCTAGTTCCAACCAGCACTGTAAAAGAGGCCTTTGAGACCCCTCATAAAACCAAAAAGTGAAACCAACCTCACCACTCACAGAATATATGCTTATTCTCCTCGACTAAAACAACTTGGAAAGGAAAAATGTATATACTATTTAATTTCTGTTTATTTTGTCTGCTGTAGACAGTTCATTAGACTGGTATACTACTTTAACACTGTTTTACTTAGTTGAAACTATATAGATGAACTTGCCATCATGTTATGAACTTAAAAGTGTTCCTGGCTGAAGTTGTTAGCAAATTGATGAAGGATATTAGATGACAAAGGAAATGTGGCAGAGATAGGATTTGCCAGGGAGGACAAAGGCCACGCACTTATCTATGGCGGAGGAAAAGTTAAAAAGAAGGCTTAGAAAGATTAAGATTCTGTGGTCCGTGAGATCACAGCCAAAGGCTATTTTTATTGAATTATTGAAATTCCTTAGACCCCACCACGGTGGAGGTTGCTTTCATTCACTTGGGAAATTTCATGGATCGTGTCATCATTTGTAGTGGGACATGGAGCACCCATTTAGCCAGGTACATTCAAATCACAAATTTAGATGCTCAGAATCTTTTGTTCTTAGTTTAAGGAGCAATATTTCCTTCACACATAATTTATTTGCATGAGTTGCGCCCTCACAAATTGTGGGATGCTGAAATTTGAGAACCATAAAGTTTTGCGGTGTTCATAATTTGGAGAGGTTAGTTTTGCACGGCATGAATAGAGATGAATTGTGGACATAATTACATGGATTTTACCCCTTGGAAGCAATGATTTGGACAAAAGGCGAAGGGAACAAAGAAAGGTAAATACTAAATGGAATGGTTGCTTGTCGTATTAAAGGAAAATAACAATAATAATAATGTTTCACATTTATGTACAACTTACATTTCTGTAATGAGTAAAGACAGAAAAAACTTCAACTTTTACACTAAATTATAAATGTTATTATAATACTTTAATCTAAATAAACAGAATTCAATTCCACCTTCAGTCAGATTAAATTTTCAATGTTACCATGCCATCATATCTATTAAAAAAATTAAATATGTTTTTACTTCAGTTACTATAATACAAAATTGGTTTCAAATCTTGTGAAAAATTGGTTTCAAATCTTGTGAAATGAGTTACTTATTTTCAAAATTTGACATTGTTTCGATTGGAGGCTTTGTCGTTTATAATTAGTTCTAATAAATCGATCAATTGGAATTTAAATTAAACCAATCTTACATATAAAATTGACTTATTTCAATTATTTTTATAATTAAAAAATTAATTGAGATAAATTTTGAATCAAAAAATTAATCTTATGTTATATAGTAAAATAACAAAAATATATTAAATCCTTAAAAAAAACATTAATAGTTGATTGTCGTTAATAAAAAATTAAATTCATAATGACTGATGATTCATGATAAATATAAACATTGTTTTAAAAACAAATATACGTTTATTAATTTTTTAAATGCGAATAATTTGCTATTTATATTATTTAAAATTAATATCCTACTAACTAATAATTTCTTAATATAGCTCATTATTTAATTTTTCAGTACGTTACAGTTTTCCTATCTTTAAAAACTGTAATAGTTTTTTTTTAAATTAAACTTATTCTTAATAAAGAATTCAATTCTCCATAATATTTATTATGAAAAAATAGAGAATTTTAATGCATTACGCGGCAGAACTTGAATACACACACAACCACTTATTAAAAATTTGTTACAGTTTTAATGTACACTTATTAAGTATATAAATTACTAGCAAACGTTTTGCAATAATAATAATAATAGTTATCTTGAACTAACATGTACAAAGTTTTCATGATCCGGTACACTTTTGATGTACAATTATTATGTATATAAATTAATTTTAATCGGTTTTACAACAGATATTAATAGTTATCTGGAAATAAGATATAGAGAGTTTTCATATGTGCATACGTTAGATTTAGTTAATAATTTTAATAATTATGATTTGGTTTAAAACTTTTAATATATTCGATTTCAAAAATTAAATATCTTCTTCTCTCATAAACGTATTCCACTTTCCCTTATTTATATACAAATTATATACTATAGTTGTGAAATAAATGGGTTAGATATGAAAATGAGTGGTTTGAATAAAATTTATAATTTCTTGGAAAAAAAATTCGTGCAAATAGACCTATTAGAGGTAAGGAGGTTTTGTAATAATTTTTCAAATAAGTTTTCAAAAGCCTTTGGAAACATTTTAATGATGAGCTAGAAAAAATCATATAATACAAATTTACATTCAACACGGTTTTATCTTTAATTTGGTTTACGTTAAATGTTCTTCTTTACTAATTGTAGAGAGTTCCACTCTTACATTTTCAAATAATGGATTGATATTGAAAGACCTGATATCCAAGATCATAAATAAAAGTCCAAAAAACGCAAATAAAAATTTCTCAAAGAAAGTAAGGTGGCAATGGCGACGAGAAAGACATAGTAGAAAGGAAGTGATCTTAGCAATGGCATAAGGCAAAACATAAAAGAAACGAAAAACATACAAAAATCAATGGTGAAGAAGAAGGGAGGAAGACAATGCTTACCAATGACACGAAGACAGTGCAAAAAAAGAAAGGAAGAAAAGAGGAAGCACAATTAATGGAGAAAGCACAAAAGAGAAACGAAACGCGAGAGAAAGGAAAGTATGAAAAATACATTGGATGCGTTCAAGCTTAGGGAGAATTGGATTTTTTTAATGATGTTTGAGGAAGGTTGATGCTAGTGTGTGCAATCTCCTAAAGGTTGAACTTTAATAGGTGTTGATAGTTGCTTCTAAATACTTAAGGAATATATGTTGGCAGAAGTGACTTGAGGTTACATGTCCGTCGGGTCTTTTACTAGTTGAATTGGTGGAGTAAACGATTGAACCTTAAACTACAAGCGCAACCTCTTAAGTTTTTTCTTAGGCTCTTTAGGGGCTTATTCTTCTTTACCACGAGAACATTTTCTAGTTGTGGTTGTTCTCAAATTTTTTGGAGGGCATTTATTTCCCTTCTTAGCAACCCTCTTGGACACTTGATGTAGTTCTCTTTGGAAAGTTAGGATTTGTCAACTCCATAAGGTTTTAAAAGATTTCAACCTCCATGGATGCCAAGGAAAAGTATTGGCCAAGCAAAGGAAGAAACACAAACAATGTAAAGTTGAAAACACAAAATGAATTAAGGAATAAGATGGAAAGAACACACCACCTTATATAAACACCTAAGGATAAGTGCATTGAAGATTCGTCATTGGAAAAAGCTCTCCAATAACTTGTGTTAAAGAGTAACACACTCTTAAGACATTGAGAAATTCTTAAAAAGTTAACTCATTAAATTTCCAATTGTGATTGTACAAAGGGAGGAACTCCTATTTATAAAGTGGTGTTTGACTATTCTTTGGAAATGGAAATTAAAGGAAAACAAAGCATCCAAGTTTTCTTACTTCGATATGAACATTTAGAGGAAGTTATAACCTTCACATGTCATGAAAGAGACATAGTACAACCTTCACATGATGAAGTAGTTAGGTGTGTGCATGTTCTTAACTACATTAATCATGAGTTAGATAATCACATGCATGCTAGTTTGAAGTTCACCTTTTCTCTTTCTATAAGCTTCTAGAAAATTTTAGAATCTCCTAAAATATTTTTATTCCTCTTTTTGGTAGTTTAATCTCCACATCAATCTTGCTTATGTTTATATCTAAAGCAAAAAGGAACAATAATGAAAGATAAATATAAGTTATTAGGAGTTATTAAGTTTATAGATTTCTTATTGTTAATACTTTCTATGCTTTCTTCAAGAACAAACCTTTTTTTCTTCATTCCACCTATTTATTTTCTTTTTCTCTTTTCAACTTCATTGAAATTTGTTCCTTATTAGGTTCTTGAGGGGATAAAGGTTTTAATTTAATCTTATGCCCTATTGGTATCAGATTAAAAAGTTCTCATATAAAAATGTGTATGAGCACTAGACGATCTAGTGCATGAAGAAATGAAACACTTAAAGGAAAGACTAAAGAACACAACATGATGAAAAATGATTATATATATTAATTAGTTATCGATGAAAACATACAAAAATCAAATGCACTAATACTGAAATTTTATAGGTCACACGATCAAGAGAAGAAGAAAATTAAAAATCATAGAATTCAATTTATTGAACTCTCGGAACATTAGTAAGACTACATTACATATAGGTTGGTAATCACATAACTAACATTATAACATAATTAAAAAAATTATCTTTAATAACTAATGGAAAAATCTAGTAACAACTAATAGTAAACACTTAAGGCAACAAAGATAGATGTTGCAACTATAAGACCCTATCAAATGTTCCAATCCAAAAAATATTTATTAAACAGTCCAACAGAGTAAGATAACACAGGGCATCTTAACAAACTTCACCTTGATGTTTCCTACATCACAAGGTTTAGATCAAGGTTATCAAATGATTGTTACTAGCAATCAATGTCTAACAAATGTAAACACTAAATGAACTTGGTTTTAGGAATAAGCTTAGCGATTATATCAGTTAGACTCTCCTTTATACCAATCATCCATACCTTAATGCATTATTTAGTGGCAAATGTACTTTGTTCAAGATGATGTTTATCCTTTGCTAAGCATGTTGCATTAAGACTATCATAGAAAATAATAGCATTCTTGTAAAAGAAAACCATATTAGAAGTTAGACCCTTAAGCCAAATTCCCTCATGTTTTGCCTCTACAAAAGCCATATATTATGCTTCAGTATTAGACAACACTATTGTTTGTAGGAAATCATGGGACATCTATTAGACGCATGAGAGACAATGAACTCATTAAACCTATTGTATCACTGCCTTAGAGTGCCTCAAACTATACAACAACCTCCACAATTTGTAGACCTAATTCTCCTTCCTTAGTTCTTTGAAACCTTCAGGCTCACACATCGACATATCCTCCACAATATTTCCATGGATCATCACGTCAAGTTGCTCTAGTTCTATATTCATGGGTGTATGTCTAACTATAGGTGAGAAAATCTAACAGTAGTCTACTATTTCCTTTTTTTACCATAACATTTGACAACTAGACGAGTCTTATACTTGATGGATTTTGTTGAGATTATGAGAGTCTAAGATCAAGATGGGGTGAATTGTACTTAGGGAAATTTTTGCCAAAAGTTATTTAAGAAATCCTTACAGAAAAAAAACAAATTGATTTAAAGAAAAACATATTGATTTTCTTGTTTTAGGAAGTTGTTTTCAGAAATATAACATATTCGTTTTAGAATCAACAAATTTTATTTCTGACTTATCAATTCTAGTGTTTATACAGAGAAATTATTAAAGACAATGTTGGACTTTTAACACAATGAGTTAACAAAGAAACACTTTGAATATTAAAACCAAGAGATACATTATTTTAATTTTGATTTCCAAAATAGTACATTTAACCCACTCAGTTCAAAGAGGTTTCGCTTGAAACAATTCTGTTAAGAAGATTTTAGAGAAAAGAAATTAAATCCAGCAAGCACTTTTCAAAAGCCTTTTTTGAAATCATTTTTAATATGATGAAATCTTGAACAAGATTGCTAATATGAATTTTAAATCAAGTAATATCCAAATAAAGATAAGGATACCTTGAATCTTAAGAAAGATTAAAGTTTTAGCAGAATCTTGAAATAAAGAATATGATTTAACCTAGTAGCAGTTAAAACAACATATTCAATTTCAAAACAACATATTTATTTTATCACATGTTTCCAAATTTCAATTTTAAAGCACTGGTCAAGAAAGGAGAATGGCACACACAATTTTATATTGGTTCACTCAACAAGAGCTACATTCAGTCCCACTTATACCAAGATGGATTCCACTAAAACAAAGCAATCTTTACCACATCGACTAGAGATTAGAGTCTTTCATAATATATAAGTGGGTGCAAACCTCACCTCATTGAGTCGATTTTATGAGGTTGAGTTAGGCTTAAAGTCCACTTTGTATTAGGCACTAATTTTTTTTTTATTCTATAGCTATAGATAAAAGTATATTACCTTTGCAATTATTTTTTTTATATATTTTATTATAATCTTATTCTTTATGTTTTGATGATTATTTTTCATTACAGTAATAATTATAATAAAAAAAATTAATTATATTACTTGTTTTTATTATTATAAAATAAATGTCTACACATCATCGAGAATGTAAGGATTTAGAAAATAACCTTAGATTAGAAGTGGTATATTTTAAATAACACATGAATATTTTATTATTAAAGTAAAAAAAAATATATAAATAGAAAATTCAGTAATTCATGTTTCATTTTATTATACATATTTAATTGAAAAAAACTTTTATGTGATTCTTTGATGAATTTTTGTGTGTTTTGAAATTCCAAGCTTTGGAATGATTTGATTGTGTGATTTTGGATATTGTGAGATATAGAATATGCATTTTAATCAAGACATGGTATTTTCAGAAAAGAAAATATTGTGTTAAGATTGTTTATGATGTGCATTGACTAAGGATTCTTTTAGGAGAAGATATTCTGACTCTCCAGACATAATGAAATCATATATATGAAGTTATTCGAAAGAGGTTAATGTGAATGGGTAAGTTGTTTGAAAGATACCTAAGTTGATCTGTTATGAGTTAACCCGGTCATAGCAGGAGAGATGATATTGAGATCATTTATGCGCATAACTGTGTGAATTTCGTAGTGAGATTGTATGACAGGTGCAAATCTCTGAGTCTAAGTCAATGCACTACGGAAATAGAATCAAGTATCTGAATATGTTGGTAAGTAGAAATCTGTCATGAGTTTTTGTTATATATATATATATATATTATTTTATTGATATTTGTAAATATTATTTTCCTTATGAAAAAATATGTATTTTAAATTTATGTTGAAAATTCACATATATTATAATATTAGATGTGAAAAAAAAATATAAAGATGTTATATAATAACACCTATTTGTATAAAATAATTTTAACTTAATAAAGAAAAAAAATGAGTAAAAATATAATTAAAATATTAAAAATAAAAAACATTTTAACAACTTAATAAAATAAAAATTTCAGTAAAAATTTAATTAAAAATATCCAAATTTATAAAAAATTTAAAACTTAATTAAAATTCTAAAATATTAGTTTCTAATAGTAAATATTGGCGTGTGGTAATTAAAAAAGGTGTTACAGAATATCATATCGTTTAACACCATGTTTTTTTACTTTAATTCTTGATGTAAACAATTTTAATTAGATTTGATTTATCTTTTTACTAAACCAGATTAGTATGAAATAAAATCTTGAAATACGTGTAGATTATTTCTATGAATAAAATATAGACGGTGTTTAATAAATATTTGGTGATTAAAATCTTAACATTTATTTTACAAAAAGTTTCATAATTAAAAGGACAAAAATTAACTTTTAAATGGTTATCATAAACAAATTTACCAACCATGCAGGGAAAGTGTTTTTTGAGCTCCAAAATTATGTGTCAGAAACCAGAGTCTGTCCTGTGTCATCTGACAAATGCTCATTTTTCATTGTTCTGCTCTATGATTATCAAATGTGTTGTTTTCTGAGACATTAACGTTTATCATTTTAACTTTTCGACATTGTTATTATTATATGATTAAGGAAGTTTGAATTATTGTTTGTTAAATTATTTGATTGATTTATTAGTATGAGAGAAAAATGACATGAAACAACTTTGGTGTCACCATTTTGGCCATGGTGTGTAACACACCTTTGACGAATATGAAAAATTGCACACCATCACCATTGAAGCAAAGAATTGAAGAATCAAAGGGATTTCTGAGACCATAAAGAACATAAAAAATTTAAAATTGTAATAATGGGAATCCAGATTCTTGCCAAAACTCCAAAAGCTTGTGGTTGTGCAACTTTTGATAATTTGCATGATAATGAAATCCCACCAAAGCATAGAACAGAGCAATCTTGATTTGTGAGACTCCACTGACCCAAAACTGCTACTTTATGACCTTTCTTTATCACTAACTTTCCTACAACTCCAATTAGGTGAGCAGAGTACTGTACCATTGTCTTTTACTCATTAACTACACCGCGTTTGAACAAGCAACAGTACATGTTGGAGGCTGCTAGAATTTCCAGTTCCCCAATAATAAAAATCACAAAATTTGTGTTAACACCTACAAGTACAAATAATAGTTGAAGAGCACAACATTTCAACTTTTAGTAAAGAGTTTTTTTTTTTTCAATTTGGTCTGTTTTCATTAGATACATGGGTACATTAGGTGCCCTTTCTTTTGGTTGTGCGTGTAGAGAACTTGTCTTTAAATACGAAGTTACAATATTTTGACGATAATGGTGTTAGCTTATTGATATCTTAAAATAGATAAATATAGAACAAGAAAATATCTGTTGTGTCTCCTCGAATTTTAGAGCTTGCACGAAATCATTACCGAAGCTATGGAACAATCTTCAATCGAAAAACGTATATATAATAGAAAAGGAAAATTTGGTTAGAAAATCAAAATGTTCGTGACATGAAAACAGCATCTAAGAATATACTACGATCAGGAGCCTCAAATCTTTGTCAACTTAATCCCTATGTTGCTATTGTAATCAGTCATTGTTTCTTTAGCTGTCGTCCAACGGAAGAACTAATTCTGCTCAACACGGTGCCCAACTTTTCTCTATGTACAGTATTGTGGTCTGTTACTGCTATACTATCATCCTGAAAATACTGTGTCCTCATTCTTTATCTTTTTTGGAAGTTACTTTTGAGATGATCTCCGCAAAAATTCTGAAACCAACTTTGAGAACGAAGAAGAACTGTTCTGCAGCAATTTAGCAGGGTCATCATACTCTGCAATTGTCCCTGTACACATCAAAATGGTAGTGCTTGTCAGCAACTCAAAAGGGTGAAACAATATATGGTACCATAAACTTTGTAATGGGAAAAGGTTTTCAATCCTTTTGGTATGATGACATATATCAAGTACATGCTTAGTCTGGAGGTGAAAGTAGTACCTTCATCAAGGACCAAAACTAAATCATTATCAATAACTGTCGGAATTCTATGTGCTACTGTAATGACTGTACATCCACTTGTTTCTTCCCTAATTGTCTTCTGAATTAAATTGTCAGTTGCAGTGTCAATGGATGCCGTGGCTTCATCTAGGACCAAAATTTTTCTTTTCTTCAGTAGTAGCCTAGCAAGGCAAACAAGCTGCCTTTGTCCAACACTCCAATTTTCTCCATTCTCGGCCACTACATCAGTGAGAGGACATTTCATATCAATGGTAGTAGGGGAAATAAAAAGTACCAAACTGCAAAGTAGTTATTGAAGTTACACTGCTGAATGGTGCAATTTTTTTAAGCAGAAATATCTATACCTGGTGCATCAAGAAGTCTTGGATCCCGCCTTACTATTTCAGCAAGATGGCACTTACTGAGAACCTGAAAAGAGTAGTTTTTTCAGTAATATGAACATTGGCATTTTCAAGAAAGTGTTTTAACTGCTAATGCTAACCTCCCAAAGTTCTTGATCCGCGTGTTGTTCTAGAGGATCCAAGTTAGTCCTTACAGTACCTAGAAACAAGGTTGGATCCTGAGGAATTATACCAAGCTTAGATCTTAAATCTTGCAGACCAATCTTGGAAATATCTACTCCATCAATAAGTATACTTCCTTCCAAAGGCTCCACCACTCGAAAGAGGGCTTGCAAAAGAGTAGATTTTCCACTCCCTGTCCTGCCTACTATACCAATTTTCTTTTGTCCCGGGAAGACACAAGTGACGCCTTTGAGTACCGTAGGAGCAGCAGGATCATACCGTATATGGAGGTTATGTAGTTCAACATTTCCTTCCTTTGGCCAATCTTGTTCAGGCCTGCAATCTTTAATAATTAAGGGTGCTTCACTTGGTATGTTAGAGAACTGCAATATTCTCTCAACTGAAATCATTTTGTTCTCAACATTGCAAAGATTCCATATCACCCAAGCCTGGAGGACATTCAAGTTCAAACCATAAGTAGCTACCAGACCCGCCAAGCCTGAAATCAGAAGAAGAGACTTAGCATTTCTATATAATTGCCAGTGGATCTAATCTTAATTATTTCATTTATTTTTTAACAATATCCGAGTAGGAGGTATAGAGATTGATGAGAGATGAGAGAAATATATGTCAGTAATCGAGTACTTCCACATAGATCAATCATAAAGAACCTCTGGTACGTGAATAAAACCGCATCACAGTGCACCCAAAAGGATCCAATACAAATAAGCTAATTTTCTGCAAAATTAGTTTTCTGTTTTGTTGTAAAGTTGTAACCCCCAGGTTAATAAATAACATGTAAATTTTCCTGTTTAGAGCTTCTTAACTAGCGTAGTAGAAAACTGGTTCTCACATGCATGCAAATAACTGACATAACTGCTTATAAGATGAATAGAAGAAGAGAGGGCTTACTTGGATCAATGGTAGACCTTGGAAGAGTAACCAAGATGACGAGAACAAAATAAAAGACCAAATTGAAGAGGAAATTGATTCGTACAGACAACCATTCCATGGTGCCGAAATTGTAAAAGGCTACCCGAGAATAGTCGTCTATTAGAACGTTAACCTTGGTCAAGAATAGTTGCTCTTGATTGAAACAGCGGATTGTGGCAGCCCCAGCAATTGATTCTGAGAAGTGATGCAAGATTGGAGCCTTTCGAATCCCAACCATCCGGGCTAGTTCCCTGGCTGTTGTGATGTAATAAGACTGCAAAAGTAAATAACTATTTTAGTTGGCACATGAAAAGATTTGACAAGATGAGGCTTCATCGTAACAAGAGATCACAACAAAATCTATTTTAGCTCAAGCGGATAAAATTTTGATAAGAAAATTATATGATTTAATTTGTGTACGTCAAAGATAGATACAGTTCTTACCTGATACCAGATGGAAATAGCAAAAACCACAAAAAAGAGGAGAATGACTTGCCAGGCAACTTGGGACATTAGCACAATTATACTCAATAACTGTATCAGCGCAAATACTAGTCCAGCTAATCTGTATGGTATATCTGTGTCTACTGTACTTTGATCTGTTGATGACTGTAATAATCACAAATAGAATGGTTGGAATATGATTGAAACTTATATTAATCATAAGATAGCAAAAATCAATAAAAAAGAGAAATAATTGTGAAACTTACCCTACTCAGAATTCGGCTTGAAGGTGTGGTGTCAAAAAATGAAACAGGTGCCCGGAAAACTGATGTGATCATTCCCTGAAAAAGGCGTTGAGCAGTTTCCACAGCAACAGCTGCCATTAAAACAGTCCTTCCCAGTATGAAGATGGTGCCCCCAGAAGATAGAAGAACAAATGTTTTCATTAGCTCCGTGTTGTTGACCCTCCCCCTCTGCTCTGTAGCCCATGACATCCAATAATTGCTTCCAATTTGCATTACTTGAAAGAGGGTATGGCAGAGAAGAATAATCGGAACGAGTGCTCCTTTATAAGCAGATGTGACAAAAGTTGAGTAAACACTCCATTTCACTCGACCCGTCTCTCTTTCCTCTTCTTTGTTTCTCTTATAATTATCCATGATCTCTTGAATATTTTCTGGAGTATCTTCAATTTGATTTTTTGGGCAGGGTCTGTAGCTAGCAAAATCATCTTCTTGGCTTGAGTTTATTTGGTGTACTGTTTCTTGGTGAGCAGCCATTTGTTGAACAAGTTCAGAGTTGGGACATGCTATAAGATCTTTATACCTTCCTGACTCCACTATTTTTCCATCTTTCATCACCTGCCAAAATTATTAACAGTGAAGGATCAAAAACTTGCAAAGAAATCCTCATCTAAAGAGGAGTGTTCAATAGCTTACCAAAATGAGGTCTGCAGATTCCAAGAATTCCAGTTGATGGGTAGCATAAACAACCGTTTTATCATATAAAAGTTTCATGAGACATTTCTGCACACAATTTCGAATTAACAGTGATGTTCATTTAAGACAAAAATAATCGTTGCATCAGAAATAGCATCAGTGAAAAACGTATATATATTAATCATTAGCACTAATTACCTTAAACAAATGAGTTCCAGTATGAGCATCAACAGCACTAAAAGGATCATCAAGGAAATAAATATCTGAATCATTATAAACAGCCCTTGCCAATTGAACCCGCTGTTTCTGCCCACCACTCAAGTTTATGCCCCTCTCCTCCACCAGGTTCAAATCTCCATCACCCCACATGTTGATGTCCTGCTGCAAAGCACAGCCATCCACAACATCTTCATAAAACTCCTTGTTCATTTGCTTGCCAAACAATATATTCTCTCTTACGGTTCCAGACTGAATCCAGGGACTTTGGGGTACATAACTTCTAGTCCCATAAACTTTGGTTACTGTCCCAGATACTAATGAAATCTCCCCAAGCATGCAGCACAGCAAGCTTGATTTGCCAGACCCCACTGGCCCACAAACTGCTACCTTCTGACCTTTCTGTATCACTAACTTTCTTGTAATTTGAATTGTTGGTTTCTTGTGGGTTTGATCGTGTGTTTCCCATGCATATTCCCCTGGGTTAATTTCAATAGTAGCAGATGAATTTTTTGAAGTGTGCCTATTTATGAATTGGTTTTGATCCTCTTCCTTAATGAACTCCTGGATTCGATCGATGGAGATTTTTGTTTGAATGATCATGGAGATAAGCTCAGGTAAGTTATAGATTGGTTCTTGCAAAATACGAAAAGTTGCTAAAGCTGAGAGTACTGTAGCTGCTGTTAGTTCTGTTTTCACCAGTATGCAAGCACCAAAGGTGACAACAGAAACTAAAGTTGGTGATGTCCAGAATAGTGTTGCTACTGCTGAGCATGTATAGAGGTATTTCTGCAGCCACCCCCTCTCAGTTTCCCTAAGTTGGAGGAGTTTCTGCAAGAATGAGGTCTCCCATGAATGCAATTTTAAAATTCTTATGTTCTTCATGGTCTCTGATGTCATTTTGATTCTTGAATCCTTAGCTTCCATGATCTTGGAGTTCAAACTTTCTTGCTTATTGGCCAAAGGTGTGTTACACACCATGACCAAAATGGTGACACCAAATGCAGCAAAAGAAGGGGTATAACCCAGATTTATGTATAAGATGATCAAGGCCAAAATGACCTGAACTGGAAGCAACCAAAGTCCATGAATGTACCAGCAGAAGTCCCCAATTCTTTCAACATCAACATTAATCAGATTGACGATTTTACCTTGTGTTGGTCCAGCACACTTCATCATTAGGGAGTTGCTATAAATTAGAGACATAAGAGCTGCACGCACCTGGATTCCAATTCTTTGAGCCCCGAAGTACCATTGTCTTTGACTTAGTGACTCCACGGTCTTGGCGAGGAAGAAAACAAATGCAAGAACCAATCCATATTGGACGCTTGAATCACCATTATTCCCCAATAAAAAATTCACAAAATTTGTGATCAACAAGGGACCTATATATGAGGCACCTGTGTTAACACCTACAGTAAAAGTAAACAAAACATAAAAAATTAGCATAACCAGTACATGAAGGACTAAAGATGATTAAAAGTGCACAAAAACCAAAGTAGTGATACTGAATAAAATATAAAATATACCAGCTAAAACTGCATTTAAGGCCAAAGACTTCCATATAGAATCGGCTAAAGCTTTTGCCAAGGAGCCCTCTCCGAGTTTCTGTTTCCGAAGTGACCCTTCCAACATGGAAGAAGCATTTTCCGCCGATTCGGAACAAGGAAGGGGAGGAATATGAGAAAGTTCGAGCTTTTTAACCCGACCCGTTCTGAAAACGGGGTTCAACCAACGGAATATAAGCTTGTTCCACACACTTGCATTAGTGAAGTCCTCTTCATCGTGTTCCTCCACGGAACACTCCCCCTCCATCTGAAGCAACCCCTCTTCCATATCACTGTGCTCCCCTCTACACACATTGAAACAAAGAAGCACCAAAAAAGGCAAAGAAAATGAAGCAACTAAGTTATCCTCTGACAAGAAAAACCACAAGTCGAATGCTTCGAAATCTTTCACCAGCCTTACAGACAGAGAGAGCGCATCCACAAGAGAAGAAAAAACCCACCACAGTAGGAGCACACGAGGGAACCTCTTATCCTCCCTCACTCTGGTCCTCACTGAATAAAACGAAACCACGGTAGCCAAAACCCAAGTGAGTGGCAATGAAACAGAGTTAAATCCTACGGCTCTGGTGGAGCTGTATTGGCGAAAAGCAAGAGCCATGTTGATAACAGAAATAAGAGCAGAGGATAGAACAGTGAACAGAGGCAAAAGCATTGGTCCTCGTTTGAAATACCCATCTGGAACACGGCCACGCTTGCTTTGTCTCAAGCTATCGACCAAAACCCATATCAAAATGGCATAAAGGAATGCCACATTGAGCGTTCCCAACACAGCATCGAACACGAGCATGGTTGTTTTGTTGGTGGTACGTTGGAGTGAAGGTGTTGAAGAAGAAAGGCAGAATCTGTAGAATACAGAGAATGCGTTATTTGATTCATTTACCCGAATGGAAAGAGAAAAGGAAAACAGAAAAAGAAAAGAAAAAGCATAATGGTTGAATTTTCAAGGTGTGGAAATAAGAAGGAAGCGAAAGGAGAATTTACAAGTGTGTGTGTGTTGGCGATGATTGACGGTAGTGTAGTCGGTAGTAGGCAGTGGATACTGACAGACAGATAGGATGATGATGAGGATGATGATAAACTAGACGATCGTGTATATATGGAACACACCAGACACATGGCCATCATCTACCAATACCCTCGCACTATTTCTTTTTTATTCAAAATTAAATCTTAACTATTACTATTATTAACTAATTATTTAGTTATTTAATTCAAAACAATTTTATCAAATCTATTCCATTTATCACATTATATTATTACTTTTTCTCTTCTTTTCAACATTGATTGGGTTAGGTGGATTCGCATTACTAATTTTGTCCTTTTACACATAAATATGGTCACAGATTGTTTTACAAACTAAAAGGGTTTGATTTATAAAAAATAAAATAAAAACTATGTTTTTTGCAGATAGCCCTAGCTACTGTCTCAGTCACGGGAATCTTTGACGACCAACCTTGATGAAAGATTTTTGTGTACCTACGTATGGATGTATTACGCATGTAGCTGGAGCTAATAGGTCAACTAATAATATAAATAATATATGTATAATATTGAAAATATTATTATTGTATAGAATAATATGGTATTCATTTATTATAATAATGGAAGTTTATTATATTGATGATTCTTTTACTGTTTAATAATAAATAAATAAATATCTGCTTTTTTTTTAAAAGTAAATCAAATTTACTAGATTTTAATTTTTTTTATTTAAATAATCTTTCTTATTTATTGCTAAATACAAAATACAACTTTAATATTGAATAATATTTAGTAATTAAAAAAATCACATAGATGAAAAAGAAAAGTTAAGCATAAAAAGAGAAATTTGAATAAAGTTCTAAACCGTATTATAAATTTTTCCGCACATAGTTATAACGGATTTTCTAATTATTTTATTAAAAGTTCATAAAACTCTCTAATTGATTAAGGACAACATATATAGAATGGAAAATAAAAATAAACAATTTGATTTTATCTTGATTTATCCCTAATTTCAGTATTACTAGATATACGATAATAAAAGTAATTAATTTTATAAAACAAATAATTATTACAAGTATTTTTACAAAAGTTAAAATCACCCAAAATTTATCCCTAATTTTAGTATTACTGGATATACTATATTAAAAGCAAATAATTTTATGAAACAAATAATTATTACAAGCATTTTCAGTTAAAATCACCCAAAATTTATTCTTAATTTCAATATTACTAGATATACCATATTAAAAGCAAACAATTTTATGAAATAAATAATTATTATAAGTATTTTCATTGTAAGAGTTAAAATCGTCCTAAATTTAAGTATGAGTACACAAAATCTTTTTAAGTATACAAGTTTTTTTTTAGACTTTACTATGTTTACAAAGTTTAGAGTCAATTGAGTGGATATTATATACAAACACTTGTTATCAAAAGGTAACTTCATACAAAGAATTTACAAGAACTATACTTTTAAAGTTGTTTAAAGACAATTTATCAGAGTACTCATAAATTTTGAAACAATGAAGGAATATGTGTATGATGTTAAGCAGCTTGGTAGTTATCAATTCTTTCATGTGCATTGTGAACTTCTATTATCATGACGATTGTTTCTAAAAATAACACATGTATTTGAGTAATTATATTGTCCAAAATGATCAAACTAAATTAAACATACATTTTCAAATGGTATATGTTGTGCATATTTAAGATCTACTTTTGAAAGTGGTGAGGTTTCTCGTTAATTTTTTAGACATTCAAAACGTTAACCACAATTATTAACAACATCAATTAAAATTATTTGTTAAAAATCTTTGATTATTTTTTAATCAATGTTAATTAAATTGTCTGTACTAATATAGGTAAAAAATAATAATTCAATGTTTTTCCAATCAACATTAAAAAGGAAAGTCATGATCAACTAAAAAAAAAAAAAACTAAAAACATAAAAAAAATTATAAAAAATAAATCATCAAACTTAAAAAATTCATAATTTATCTTAAGAATATATGTGCATTTAACTACCCAAAGAATAACATCCATTGATAAGTGTTTATAACTTACCAAATTATCATGTGTACATCTTTAGTAACGCCAACACCATTTATTACCTTTGTAAGAATGAATTAACGAAATGCATTTCTTTTGATTTCATTTTTAAGCATTGTCCCCAAGAAGAAAATTCCACAAGTTTTGGCCCAATTTACAACTTCTGAAAATCTGTTTAAAAGGTATGAAAATGTATTTTGTTACAAAGTATGAATAACTAGTTTCTTTCTGTATGAAGACATGACAGAGTCGTAGAAGGTGCAGGGACAAGATCTTCTTAGTTGTTAGGATTTTAATATATTTTAATTGCTTCATGCTCTTCAAGGTAGTCTTTGTTTCACATTTTTAACCAATAACACCTTTTTTTCTATTCATAGAAACCAAATTTAAAATATTTTAATTAGTTTAGTTTAGGTAATTACTAATCATAGCGTTCTTATAAAACATGTTTCTTTTTCTTTTTCAATTTTTCTATCTATTTTTTATTTTATTTTCCATCGTATTATTATTATTTACATCACTTTATTTCCTTTTTTTTCTTTCACTTCTATTTGTTTCTTTTGCATCTTCTTCTTATTGAAAGCTGCTGGATGTGATATCTGTTGTTGTTAAAGAAGATTTCGTGTCCACAAGCTTTTAAAATTAATTTATCCTGTTTTCACGATATTTCAATGTGAAATTTATGACTGAAATCATATAAACATATTTTTAATTACAAGAAAGATTTAAATTATTTTAATTTAATTTCAATAAACAAAACTTCATTTGTTGCAATATTTTTTGCTTTTCCCTTTTGTACAAACTGAAGGATTCGGAAAATAATTTTTATGTAATATTTTTTAATTTTCTGTGGTTTTAATTTTTTATTTTAAAAATTCGTAATTATAGAAATTAAAGAGGAATAAAAAAAATATAGTTAAAACTATTAGAATTGATGGTAAGTTATTGCAAAGTGGACTTAACATATTTTTTAAATTTTCTATGAATTTAATTTGGTGTTGTTTTGTAATTATATTTTAAGTAAAGGACCAATTTAATCTTTAATGTTGTGTTTGTATCCAACTACGGATTTTGAGAAGCGAAGAAAGGGAGGTAAAGTTCAAAAATCAAGAAATAAAATATTAATAAAACACAAATTTCGAAGCAAAAGCGTTGCATTATTCTTTCTTCGAAAATTTGCGAAGATTTGCGATGATTTATGAAGAATATGATAAAATAATGTAAATAATAATAATAATAATAATTAATAATGATAAAAAAAACAAAAAAAAAAACAGTACAACTAAATTAATTTATAATATATTTTATAATTATTAAAAATTTACATAATATTATAAAATGTCAAAATTATGCTTAATTTATTTGTATCAAATATTTAATAATATTATTAATAAAAATAAATAATAATAATAATTTATAATAATAAAATATATTTATTTATATAATATTATTATTATTATTAATTATAAAAATAACTATATAATATATAAATTAATTAATTATTTTTTATTATTCATATATTTTTAAAAGTAAGGGTGTATTTTACATATTTTAAAAAAATTAAAAAATTTCATACAACTATCATATCATTCACAAAATTCAATAAACTTTCCTCACAAATCTATTATAATATACTCCAATCCAAACAACTTCACTTTCCTCTCAAATCACTTCAAATCCACTCCCTCAAATCTCCTCCCTAATCCAAACACACCCTAAAATTGCAATTCGTAGTCATATGAATCTTTAGAAGAAAACTCGAAAAATATGCTAAACTTGTAGAGTTCATTTGATTCTATAAAATTAAACGTTTGTTTTTTATATTTCGGTTCGTTGTGATTGGAAAATTAGGTATTTATTTAAGTTTTTCCCAGTTTGAAGAATTAAAATAATAAAATAATAGTAAGATAGCATTTGAAACGGTTAAATTCACATTTAGTGTTATATTAAAAAATAATTTATATTTATTTTGGCATAAAGTTTATTAAAACAATAGTTATATCAGTTATAACATTTGAATTATTGTTCGTTTTGTATTTTAAATTTTTATGACGATTTTGTTATTGAAGAAATGTTAATGTCATGTACGAACATAAAAGAGAAGTTTCAAAGATATATAATTATTTTTTCATAATAATAAAAATGTGAGAAACTTTTATTTCTTTACCTTTAATTAAAAAGATTTGTTTTGGTTTCTCGAATACTCTCATATTACTTTAAGAATCAAAATAACCTCTCCAATATTTTTTAAGAACAAAATTATAAAAAAAACTTTAAAATATGATAATTGTTCTAAGAATACTATGTATACTTGAGTTTGAAATAATATTATATTAAAATTGATTTTTTTTTTCTTAAAAAGTTAGCAAAGAGGAATAAGAATAGGAAAGTGATAAGAAAATGGGTTATTGTGGGTGAAGGGAAAGTGAGAAAGGAAACAGGGACACTAAACAAAGTTGCCTCCACCTCAATTTTATTTTCCATGGGTGAATTTCCTCCTTCTTTCCAAGGTTGTGGGAAAATTAAAAACGCAAAAGAAAAATTATTGTTCTTTATTTGAAAATTCATTATAAAGATAGAACAGTCAATCACGAGTCCATAATGATTTTTTTAAAGAAAATATAGACATATTTAAAAACGTTGGATTTATTTATTCAACAAATTAGGTATATTTTTCACATTAGATAAGTAACATTCAAGGAACTAAATTATATTATTTAATATGATCAAAACACGAGTATCAAATATGTTAATGCAATGTCTTATTAAAATTTAATTTAAAGTTTTCTTAATAAAAAACACTAAATAAGAAAATACTATTTAAAATGAAGAAGAACAACCACAAAAACATGATTAAGTAATTTTTTATTTAAAATGAAAAATCCTAATAAAAAATAGCCAAAGCCAAAAGTAAACTGTTAAAATATTTATATAATGGTCAGATCAATATTTTGACAATAGGATATAACAATATCCACATCAACAACCACAATTATTTTAAGTGCTTAATATCTAAAACTTTTTTGCCAGATTCTCAAATAATAATAAAAACTCAATATACGAACGAATCAACTTATTTAAATCTTCACTATATACAAAAACTTGTTTTTATTATATTAAAATAAAATTAATGAATTTAAAAATGATATTCTACAAAAATGCTACCAACAAAGTTAATTATAAATCTGATGAAGTGCAAAATAAAAATCTATTACATATAATTAACATTAAATTAATATAATTTTTACTACTATTATTGAAATAATCTAATTATTAAAGAAGGCGTACATCAAACACGCCCTCCATTTGTTCACCGGCGAAAGCGCTTATTTATAATTTTCTAATCAGTGACTTTTATTTTGATAGGTTATTATTATATTGCTGACTTTGGCCTTATCTGAGTGCATATTTTAAAAGTAACTTTTTCGAACTTTTAGTTTTTTTCCCTCAATTTTTCCAACATGAAAAACATTTTATATGTTTGGAAAATTAGTTATTTAAATATTAGCAAAGTAGATGTACAAAATATTTAAAAAAATATTTTTATCTTACAATTTATTTCTATAAATACAACGTTAATAAAAAAACTGAAAAATTCGTTGTAGTACTAATACGTGTCATAGCCTGTTATTTTGTCAGTGTTTTGGACCGAAGCTTGCAATCTATTCAGAGAATCTTATTATATAAAGCATCATTTGTATGGTCATGTATAAGTATGATTATTATATATTACGGAATAGTTGAGAAACAAAAAGTTTTAAGAACATGAAGAAAAAGACAAGGTTTCTTCATGCAATAATTTATTTCACTGATCACACTTTGTCACATGGTTTGTTATGAGTCCATGCCTTCAGGTCCCATCACTTTATCTTAATTTTTACTTAAGGAAGAGTTTATTAAACACATGTTTGAAGAATGTAAACTATTACGAAGTGGACTTTAAGTCCCCCTCACGTCGAGAGTGATAGATAGAAGCTTGTGCGTGGGACTATATATTTTGAGTGGTCCGATAGCGGGTGGCCTGATAAGCCCAACAAATACTCGTTATAGGATAGGCTCGAAAATAGTTCTGATACCATATTAAGAAAGTGGACTTTAAGCCTAACTCAACCCTATAAAACCAACTCAATAAGGTGAGGTTTGCACCCACTTATATACAATGAAAGACTCTAATCTCTAGTCGATGTGGGATCTCCAACAGTAACATTCATATTTCATGATTATAAATCCATGTAAAAATGGACGTTGGTAGGTTTAGTTACTTCAATTTCATAGCCTAAATATCCAATAAATTTTAAATTTAATTTAATCTTATAAAATTATAAATTAATTTAATTTAATCTTATAAAATTATGATTTATAAGGTGAGATTTACACTCAATAAAATATTTTTATATTTAATTAAGATAGAATTTCCAACACATTCCGAATATGAAACTATATATTTATATAGATGATTCGGTAACGAATCCTTATCTCTAATTGAGGTGAGATCTTCAACATATTTTTTCACATCAAAACCTTTCAACTCGTGTGTGAAACTCTATATTTATAAATAGTTTGATAACAAGTGATCTAATAAGTAATTTTTCAGTACATTCCTTCACACTCAAAACCTTTCAACTCGTGCGTAAAACTCTATATTTATGGACGGTTTTAAGTCCGACAAACTTTTGTTATAATAGATTCTAAATATCTCTGATATCATTTTAAGAAGTGAATTTTAAACCTAACTCAATTTTATAAAACTAAAGATGTGAAGTTTATACTTATTTATATATTATAAAATATTTTTTTTTTTTGTTGTTGTTTGAAATGTGATCTTCAACCGTAATTACAACACTGAGACTAACCTATCCTATTACAATAGTCGTTAATTATGTATCAAAAAGCTCTTTTGTTCTTTTGGAAACATTATGTGTTTGCTGCACTTGCATTAATGCTAAACAAATCCAAGTCAATTCGTATTGCTTCACATGGCATGCCACATGTGAGGCATGTGCAGTGTTTCCAGTACTAAAATAATAATTGTAATATATATATTATGACGAACAAAACTATCAAAAAGTGGATAAAAATAGTGAAATCACAAATGAGTTCAGATAATTAATCTCTTGATTACACAAGGTGGCATTAACATGTGTAATATGTATGTATATATATACTGATATTGTTTTTATCATTTATCCTCAACCACACTATTCCAGCTCATAAATATCATCACTGATTACAAAAATAGCAAGGCATTGCCACCAACCCATAAGTCTCCTCTTTCCAAAAAGGCACCCACATCCTTTTATGTGTGTTATTCATTTGCCTTCTTTTTGTAGTGTTAGGCTTAAAAGGAGAGAAAGGAGAAAGAATTTTACGGATGAAAAAAAAAGTGGGATTTGCTGAAGTATCTTATCCGTTAATGGGGACAGGGCAATAAAAAAAGGAAAAATAAATAAATCTAAGGTTATATATATATTTAAAGTTTTAGTAAAATTATTAAATTAAGAATAATTTAGTTTAGTTGACATAGAAAAAATTCTCTCACTTCAAAAAAATGTTACATTACTTAAGAAGTAAAGTAGTTTATAATAACAAAGTACTTTAATAAAAGAAAAGAAAAAAAAAAGAAAAAGAGGAAAAGGAGAAGTGGGTAGATGTTTATCCATGATTTGAAGGTGTGATGATTTGGCAGTGTGGTTATCTTGGAAGTGAGGGAGCATGTGTTGGGTGGACGTTGATGTGTGTCAGCCACCACAGTTACGGAGGGTTGCTGTGTGCACACCCCACTGGGACCAACCACACCACATTCCATCGCTACCATGCTAACACGTGATTATTTCTCGATTCAACCATCTCACTTCACCAATCACATCAAAATCTTTCATTTCCTAAATGCACTCATCATGGCGCCATCCTTAGCCCAATCATACTTAATCAATTTATCTTTTTACCAAGAAACTCTTATTTATTCACACTCTCTCTCTCACACACACACAAATTGTGTTTGGTTTCAAAATTATGTTTTCAGTATTTTTATTTTTGAATGGGATGTAAGGAAATTGCTATGAACGTAATTAATTAGATAATGATATTTAAAATAAAAAAAATAGAATGAAATAGGAAAAGGTGAGGCACATGCATTTGGAATATGAAATAAGAACAGGATGCGACCCTAATCCTGTAGTTATTGGTTGTTGGGGGAGAAGTGGTGTTGGCCCAGTAGATTTGTAGCAGCCGTAGTTGGCATTGTCGTCTTAAATGAAGGAAACACAAAATGACAAATGCAGAAATTATATAAAAAGAGGACTTGGCACACATAGTACTATTTTCAAAGATTTTGCTTTCCCTTATCACCATCATCATGGAAAATATTTATGGGTTTCGAAAAGCAAAATCTAATTCTTCTACCCCGCCAAAATGTTTTATATTCAATGTAGATTGATGTTGAAAACACATTACTCTCTCTCTCACACCCTCACAATTATCAAATATAGATAAATTAATTAATGAATCAAGAGGTCTACATGAATGTCAAAAGATCAATATGTAGGCTAACTTAACTTCCAGAAATTAGGATAGAAGAAATAATTTTTTTATCACTGAAAAGTAGTAATCCGTGCCGTCATAGAACTGGTTGACGAGTTGGGACACTGACTTCTCATTTTTTTTATTTTTTTTATTTTATATCTATTTATTTGGTTATAATTATTGACAATAAAAAATATGAATTAAATGATAAATTATTAATATCTAATAAAATAAAATAAATATCAACAATACTTCCATGAATTAAATGATGTATACAAAAAATAATGTAAATAAATTTTTACATAAAACATTGATCACCGCCAGCTTTTATTCCAAAAGCATGAACAATACGGGTTGGTGGGTTAGGCGAGCAGGGGTGTTGGTAAGTTCAAAAAGTTATTCTATCCTACCTAAATGATGGTGGGTCGGCGGTCCAATCCTTCCAATTTGATCAATTTTGTCATCCCTATACGCAAGGTCAATAGTCATTTTTAAGATACTTATAAAATGACATGTCTAACCTCGTGCAAACATTATTAATCTATGAGAATATTTGCATCTTATATGCAAAAAATGTTACACAAAAAGATCTTGAGATAAACACTGAACACTAAATCGTCTACCTAGACTATAGTTTGAGAGATATTTTATTTGTAGGTCCATCACTTCTTGAAGTTCTTCTCTTTTAATGAATGTTCTTTATTGTAAGTCCTCTCTAATGAGATTTGAACATTTCTTTTTCAACTTTATTTCTTTTCATAGTGACAAAGTAAAGAATACTTCAAAAAAATAAGAAGTAACTTTGTGATTAAAGAATACTTGGGTCTTTTATCTTAGGAAGAGATAAAGAGATTTTGTTACGAGGGACATTGTGTACTCATAAAATAGAAGTGGTATTAAAAACAATAACTTTTGTAATTTGATTGATTATTGTGGAACCTTTCAAGTGTTTCTTACAAAAGAACTGGATAGTTTAAATCAATCTAATTTAGAAACTAGTTTATATATTTTATCAACAATAGAAATTACTTTAGATACCAAAAAGTTTTTTAGTCTCTAAAATAATATATAATTTAGTCAATATAGTGACTAATTATTTTTTATCTCTAAAATGGGTTTCTATTTAGTGATTTTTTTTTATAATGACTAGTCTTGCAAAAGGATCTTTGAGAAAATGTTTTATCAAACATCAAGATGGTAGTTACCTATTTTTCAACAAGCTTTGTGACAAGTTTATATAACTCTATTCAACCCTTCTTCAAGCATTAACATGTTATCTTATATCTATAAAGACCATAATGGATAACATTTATGATTAATATATTAATACAATAAAGTCCAGAAAAATATTAATATTAGGATGATCTAAGTTACATGTAAATGTTAAATTTTTTGGTATCATGATTTCAATTGTAATATTGTTACTTTTATTTCATCCAAAATTCTCACATTGAAAATGTGAAGATAAATATAAACAGGTTGAGTATGAAAAACTTTTACTCATTGAGATGTCTTTTAAAAAGATAAAATCGTGTTGAGTCTTAATGAGGTTCTTCTTAGAACTTGAAAAAATTGATCAACTCTTAAAAGGTATCAATTAAGTACCATTGTGAATCTTGATCATGGAGAATAATATAAAGAACAAAAAAATAAGACGAAAATCAAATAGATAGAGTAAGGGAATGACAAAAGTACACCATCTTTAAAGACTTAAAAGATATACACATTATTGATTTATTACTTGAAGAAGTTCTTCAATATAAGAACCCAAAACAAGAATATAAGCTTTAATCTCACATAAAATCAACTAACTTCATATATGTCAAGTCTATAAAATACAAGAGATGAGACTTCTATTTATAGGATTGGAAGGTGTGTTCATAAACAAAGAAAAAAAAGTATGTAAGAGAAGCCAAACAACAAAATCTAAGAAAATTGTACATATATTGGTTGAGAATTAATATCCAAAGAATGAGAGGAAGATGCAACTTCCTTGTGTCGTGTAATTATGAAGTAGTTAGTTAGAGTTGGTTTATGACACTTATGCTTTGTTTGGATTAGAGAGTGAATTTGAGGGATGGATTTGAAGGAAACTTGTGAAGAAAGTGAGGTTGTTTGAATTAAGATAAATAAAGTGGTAAATGTAGAGTGATGTGATAGGTGTGATTGAAATTGTAATTTTTTTTAATTTATAAAATGTAACATTACAAATTTGCCCTTGTACGTAAAAAATGTTGAAAAAATAATTTTAATTAATTTATTTGTGAATTATAGTTGTTTGTAATTAAAACATTATGTTTGATACTGTATAAGAACTAACTTTGAAAAAACTACGAATTTGATGAAATTGTCGGAACGTATTTATGATTGTCAAAAAAATTAATTTGGTTCAATTAAAAAAAATAAGATGTTTATACCTTTCTAAACTAAAAATTAAAAACTTCATTCAATCAATTATTAATAATTTAGTAAAATACACATGGAACCAATTTACAATCCAACATACAACCAATATAGAAGCAAAACAAAGCAGCATGTTCAAAAAGAATTAATTTCACTTCAAATGATCTTTGGCTTAACAAATAATCCAAAACATAAAATACATTCACTAACCAACAATAGTTCTTTATTCTAACCTTGATCAACAAATATATTGGACTTTAAGGAAAACAAGCAGAACACCACTAGCACACACCACCACTCCAACAATACCATAACACCGTATTTTAACAATACATTTGGTATAATTTATTTGTTTGATGTTGGATAGTTGAAGTTCAGAATATGAATTTGGTCAAGACATAGTATTTTCAGGAAAGAAAATACCATGTAATAAGATTGTTTAAAAGGTGCATTGACTAGGAATTCGTCTAGAAGGAGATATCCTGACTTTACTGAGATAATTGAATTATATAGATGAAGTTGTTAAGGTGGTGGGAGTCGAAGGAGGTTCATATGAATATGTAAATTGTTTGAAAGATAACTAACTTAACCTGTTATATGAATTAACTCTGTCATACTAGGAGACATTAGTACAAAACAACTCATTAACGACGGTTAAAAAAGCCATATAAAGACGGTTTCTGAACTTTCGTTTTTGCGAGTGTCGTTATAAATCATATGTTTATAACGACGGTTCTAGAACCGTCGTTATAAAACCACTTTAACGATGGTACTAGAACCGCCGTTGTTCTACCAAATAACAATATTTTTTTTTAAAAAAATACACTTATAACGACGATTCCCTACTAGAATCGTCGTTATAAATTCTTTTTAAAGTTTTACCTTAAGGTACATCTAAGTGAGTTTCTTTGCTATTGCACTTGCATTTCTCCCCCCACTCAACATGTTATATATAGAAAAAACATTGAAATAATAAGATTTCAAGTTAGAACACACACATAAGATTATGTAATGTAATATACTAGTAATAAATAAATTTGTGAATGTAATGTAATGGTTTGATAAATCTCTAATTTATACTAGAAAACATGTAAAATTTCATAATTTTCTGATAAGTGTAACTATGAGAACTAAAACCTCAAAATACCTAAAAAATACTTAAATAATACTAAAAAATAAAAAAGTGATAGTAAATGATGGATTGAAGTTTCAAACAACTTTCATTTTTTACGCGTCTCCATACAACATCTTTATCAAAAGTTATGACCGTTTGAAGTTTTGTCATGTTAAGTTTTGGCAACTCCAAATCTACCACTCTTCTCTTCAATCTGATGACTCCTATATCAAATATACACTAAATTAAGATCCCACAAATTTTTTTGGATAAAAAAATCAATTTCTACCTATTTTGAATGAATTTTACAATATTGCCTTAGCCTGTTCGTCCATCTTGTATCTCAAGACCCATTTTGTGTCTATTACATTATATTTTTTTTTTAAATTGCATATTTAATTATTTATAATTAAATATAATCTTGTTTATTATTATAATTTAAATAAATATTTAGTAACTTTAATTAATGAATTAATTAATTTTTGAAATTGTTTCTTTAATTATTTGTGACTGAATATAATTTAAATAATTTATTATTATAATTTAAATAAATTAATTAGTGTAAGTAATTAACTAACTTATTATTTTAATTTAACCAAAAATTTAAAAATAAAATTGAAAATTTGAAAAACCAAAATATAAATAAAAATTAAACAATTAAAAACGAAAAAAAAATATAAAAAATATAAAAGTTGTGTTTTAAAACATGACTTTGGTTAAAAAAAATAAAAAGATTATACTTTCAAACACAACTTCAATTGAAAAAGAAAACTGAAAATAGTATTTGAAAACACAATTTATTACTTTTGTAATTTTTTAAATAATTACCCATTTATGTAAAAACGGAAAAAATGATCCTATATATAAATTTCCCCAAATAGTGACCCATCACGAATTAATGATAAGTAATCCCTTTCACGATGATTTACACATAAAATAACTTATCAATAAAGTTTAAAAATATCTTAATTAAAATAAAATTATTAGGTTAGTAAAAAAAGTTATTACATACTTGTTAATAAAAATGATATTTTAATATAATTCTATAGAGTTCCTTAAAACTAAAGAAGGTTATTTATTTTAAAGAAGAACCTTTTTAAATTAAAAAAAAAACTCATATTTATCATCCTTACATTAAAATATTATTTATATAGGTCCATAAGGAGGTAGCTAAAGAAGTCACGTGATGAGTTGGAAGCAGGCATGTGGATGGAAGAGGAGGTACACTTAGTATCTAGATTCCATATCCACAATTACTTGTCCTATTCTGTTTTTGGTTTGTAGAATTCTAGGAAAAATGACAAGATATGAAAGGAGATAATAATGATCGAGAATGAGCTCATAATGTGGGGAGAATGAATGAGATTGAACTGAATACCACTTTACACTAAATTATATAAAGTCTAAATTTGACTAACTAAATTTCTAAATATAAAAATAGACACTCGACATTGACATGGCATTTTATCAAGATTTTTTACGGTTTAGTTTATTTTTTCCTAACCGTTTTATGACGTGTTTCATTTATGAGAGAAAATGAAAACGGGGAAAGAATTAAATAAGTTGTTTGAAAATAAAAAAAATAAAGAAAAAAAGTTAACACTTTTCACTTTTTTAATACACTGATTTTGTTTTTATTTACCCAAATAATCCATCTTCCATTTTAAGGGCGAGAACATATATCAAGAAGAAGTTACCTTTTTTGAAAGAAGATGCATAAGCTAAGGGGGAGTATTTCAAGCTGAAGTGTTAAAGATGTTTAGTTGTTTTGCTCTGATAAATGTAATAGACTGAGTTATACAATCTGATTTTTCTTAGATACATTTTTTTCTTTTCAAATATCGTAATTTATATTCAAACTCTTAAATATTATACCTTCTTGATATGAATAAATCAAAATTATTGTTCTTGAAAAGTTTGACAATCCATCAAACTTATGCTTTTTATATCTAATAGGTTTTATGGTGTTAGAAAAGTTTATGAAAACTTTGTTGTTGTTTTTTTATATATATAAAAATTCAGCATGTTTAAACTTTATTGTTTTAAGTTCTATAAAATAAAAAAATATTGTTAGAGTAAACTTCAATCATCCTAGTTTTGATTAAGTGTTTTTCATAATAAAGTATAAAACATGAATACGCTTTGTGTACAAGGTGATGTGTTTTATATACACATAAGATCATGTAAACACAAGTGCTTTGTTTGACAGATGATACAACATCTTGTAGTCTCTGCTTCATCTAATAAGTGAAGTTTTAATGAGATGATAAACGCAAAAAGTTAATTTCCATCAACAACCATCCTGACACTAGCATTTGTCTACCATAGTAAAGCTATATGGCATGTACAATCTCTGCTTTTACTCCTATTTTAGTAAAAAGGTATATAATCTAGGTCTAATAAGTATATTCAACTATTTGGATGTTTCTTAAAGAAGAGATAAAAATGTAATGTTGCATGAAGTGCATTTAATGCATCTTTATGCTTTCGCTCATTCAAATGTAAGAAGATGAGTATCAGAGCTCAAATATAAGAAAATATAAGATCAATATTTTACCTCAAAAATTGATTATCTATTGATGTCAAACATAAGAATTGTTCTACTTTTTATGAAGTAAGCTTAATTTTTTGTAAACATAATAAAATTTTTACTTTTTGTAACATGTAATCTAGAATTTAAAAACCAACTTTCAAATTGGAAGCTCTGAAAACAACTTATGGATTCCATGATCGAGAAATGAAAAATTTCAATTCTAAATTGTACAAGTCAAAATTTTCTAGTAGGGTGCTTCTCCTACTTCTGAAGCAAAGAGTTCACAAAACCAATAAAGAATAACAATGAAGATTAGAGTGACAAAGTGGACTAGATTCGGGATGCCAACCCGTTAACCTGCCATCATTTAGGCGGGGTTGGTAATCATTTTAAACCCGCCAACCCGCATTGATCTGGCTCTCCAACTCGTCGAGCCACAAACGGGGCAAGACAAGCCAACCCGTTAGCTTGTCTAGTTAATTAGATGCATAAAATTAATATTAACTTAATTTTGGTCCAATTAACTTTAATGTTATAATTTTTCCACACACTCACGCAAATATTATTCTTTCTTCTTCTTTCCTTTTGTTTCCTTTCTCTGTCTTTCTTTTCTTCTCAGACTTAATTGATTTGGGAGAAAATATTAGGGTTGATTTTACTCCATCTTCACCGCCATTGGTGCACTCTGAAAACTTCTCTCCTTCCTTTCGATCTTGCTACTACCACACCACCAAAGAATCTTGCACCGCTTTTGGTCCAACCTGCACCCTTTTGTAGATAAATTTTTAAGTTGTAAGTTCTACTACTACCAATATTATTTCCCTGTATTTCCACTGCATTCCTGTTGGAGAAATTTAAGGAAAAAAGGAAGAGAGATGAAAGATATTGGTTAATATGTGTAAACTTAGATGTTGCCCTAAAATTTTGATTTCTTGCCTAAGATGAATGATACTCAGACAAGATTTCAATTTGTGTAGAACTATTTTTTTTTTTATCTAATTCAAATTACTTGACATTTGATGTTTAATGCATTTTTTATCCTATTCTCCAATTGGAAATTGTTTGGTTGCCTTTAGTGGCTAGTTTCATGATTCAATATTTTCTTTTTTGATAACAAATTCCTTTTCATTTTCATTAATTAAAAATCGGGGTAATGATTTTAGTGGTGGTTATTATAATTATCAAGTTAATGTATATGCATTTATCTTGCTACTGTTAAGAAAAGTAAATTAGTTAACCTCATTGTGATGTTGATGTTCATGATGATTATGTAACTTATAATAAGGTTGAAGATGTTTTTGAAAATGAATCTCATAGTGTTGAACCTAATAAGAAAAATGATAGATCGACATCATCTAACCAGGATTGGTGTTTGTGATGATGGAAAAGTGAGGGCAATGTGTAATATTGGTGTAACAAAAAATATGTAATTAGTGGTAAAAACTATGGGAGTTTCCATTTAAAGTGTAATATTAAAATATGTTGTAAAAGAAAATATGAAGATGTGAGTCAAATGATTTTGAACATGCAAGGAAAGTTGAAGGAAAAAAGATAGATCAAATTGTGTCCCATGAATTGTGTGCTAATTTAATTATCCAACATGGTTTACCATTCAAATTTGTTGAGTATCGGAAACTTAGGACCTGGATATTATTTGAATTGTAATGATGCAACTCTAGTTTCTAGGAATACTATTGAGAGTGGCATATTGAAAATACTTATGAAAGAAAAGAGCATGATGAAGGAAGAGTTGAATAACATTACAAGTTTAACTTCTGATTTATGGACATCTTGCACTACTAAGGGTTATATAAGTTTGACAATGCATTATATTGATTCAAAATAGAAGTTAAGTAGCAAAATTCTTAACTTTTGTCATTTGCCTCCACCTCACATTAGATTTGAGTTGTCTAAGAAGATAAATGATTTTTTGCATCATTGAGGAATTAGGAAAAAAGAAATCTATCACTTTGAATAATGCTTCTAGCAACGATATTTTTGAACAAAAAAAGTTTAAAAAGGCAACTTCCTTTGCAAAATTAATTTATTTTTTATAAGTTTAGAAAATTCAATGTCTTTTAGTGGAAAATGTAAATGATGAGGATGGAGTTATAAGAGATATAACTGAAAAAATGACGATGAAATTTGATAAATATAGGGATGAGTATAGTGTTGATTTTGCACTTGGTGCAATTTTAAACCCAAAGATGAAGTTAGAAACATTGAGATTCTATTGTGAAAAGGTTTATCCTATTTGTTGGTAAGTAAAGTTGGAGAAGATAAAGAAAAAAATGTACATGGTTTTCTCTCAATATTGTACCAAGGGTCAACTTCAAATGTTTTAAAGCATAAGTATAATTATCTTTCATCATTATCTACTTTCGTCAAGTCAAGCTTTTTTTTTTAAGTTATTTACTTTGTTCTAATTCAATTATTATTTTTTAAATAAATAAACTTTTTTGACTTATCATATTAGGAATTAAAAAAAATGCAAACTTCAAGCTGCTGCTAAAATGGGAATGAATCAGATTAATATATATTTAGATAAAGCAACACTAGATCTTGGTTTTACATAACATATGAATGTTCTTCAATTTTAGAAGATATGAATGTTCTTCAATTTTAGAAGAGTAACAATCAATATTTTTTAGATATTTCATTACTGGCTAGATACATGATAACTACAGTTGCATTGCATGTGAATTTGTATTCAACATTGGTTCAAAGATTCTTAATAAGTATACAAGTTGACAATTATTTAGAAGTATGTTTTTGTGATGGTAATTTATTTACTTTAAATTTAATTATTTTTTATAAATAATTTTTTATATTCTATTTTTTTTTTGTCAATTTCTTGCAATATTGAAGATGAAAAAGAAAATGAAAAATATGGAAAAGTGGAAGGAACTTGTTATAAGGTGCCTTCAAAATCCCTAAATTGAAACATAATTAATGACTTGAATTCTAACAAATGTCATTTTATTGTGGTTTATGATTATTTTTATTATGTTGAATTATTGATAACTTTAACTTTATTTTGATTTATGTGGCTAAAGTATGTTATACTTGTAACTTAATTAAGCACAATTGAAATTGAATTTGTGATACTTGATAATTTTTTATTGTAGTAAATTGTATTGATAATTTTTTATTGTACTAAATTGTATTTGGTGTTTTTGATATAAATTTCATGGTCTTGAATCAAAATTAGTGTTTGTTAATATTTTATATAAAATTTTATTTATATTAATTTCTTTATATATCATTTGATTCGATTCATTGGAATATCGCTGATATCGACATTCTTTTGGTAGACATTAAACCTTGTTTAATTAGAATAATAAAGTTTGGTTAATTTATTGATGTCGCTTACATTTTATATTTTTATTATTCAAAAAATTATATTAATTACTACAAGAAAATAAATACATAAAAAAATTTAAAAAAAAAGCAAAAATGACATGTCAGTCCATTAGCCCACTAAATGAGATGAAAATTGGGTCGTAATTTAAGCTCATATAAGTGTGATGGCCAGCTTGATCCGACCTATTTTTAGCAGGCCAAAGTGTGGTGGATGGACCCATTTTGCCGCCCCTGAATGAGTTATAAAAAGGAAAATATGGAGTGCAGTGAGTAAAACCCAAGAGAAAAATGTATTGGGCTACTATTTGTGTATGGTTGGTGTAATTCGGGCAGTTTCTTCCTGCACCTTTACATTTTTCTTCCTGCACCCTCATAATGTTACGCAAAGACTAAACTGTTCCTATTATTTTTTAAAAACCCTAAAATGCACTTAAACTTATTTACTTTTCTGCATTCTGGATTATGGAATCTGAAAAATTTTCGGATTGACACTTCTGGTAAAATTTTGGATTCACCAATCCATAATTTAATATATGCATTTCACATTCAAAAATCAATCATTAAAAAAAGCATTTTAGATCCATCAATCTGTAAGAGAAATATGCATTCTGGATTCAGAAATCCATAATTAAAAAAAAACATTCCGGATCGATCAATCCATAGCAAAATAGGCTTCCGGATTCAACAATCCAAAAATCAATAATTTATGCAAAATTTACTTCCAAAACACTCTCTCGTCTGGAAAAAAAAATATTCAATTCCAGATTAATGAATCGGAACACACACTCAGATTCCGATTTCCAGTAACCATGGTGCCTTTTTTCAAATAAAAAGTTAAGGCCAGTTTCGGGATTTAGAATATTGTGGCGGTGCAGGAAGAAAAACGTCGGGGTGCAGGAAGAAGAAGCCTGTAATTCGTTGTTTGGGACTTGGTTCGTTCATATAATTTTGTCGCAATTGGCTATCGTCGCTCGCAGCTGAACTCAACTCTATTCCTATGCAAATCATTCCTACCATTTCTAACTTCGACTGATACCAGGTACTCTTCTTTGGCATTAGGTTTTCCTTAGCATCCTCGAAATCTTTTTCAGTGTCTTTACATGTCATAAATATATCTTCGTTATTATCTTTGTTGTTTCTTCCGTCTTTGACTTCTTTAGGTCTTCCATTATCTGATTCTGCTTCTTAAAGTGAAGCCTGAACTAGAGTTTTCTCCACTATCATGCTCGTGCTTTCGATGGTTCAGGATTTTAAGCGAATTAGGTAGGTCGGTTTGAGAGCGTAATTATATCTGAATTATTGAATTATAAATCAGAACAACGTTTTCTGTATACTTCGGTTTTTAGGACAACCTTAGCAAACGTGTTCTTGTTTCGGAAAATCATAGTGCATTAAGTTGAGCAGACTTTGGGTTATGTTTTGGCATTTCTATTGTGTTATGCTGTGTCGTGTCCGTGAGAATGCGGGTATGAGTCTGAGAACAGCAGATAGTGTTTCCAGTGGACTGTGTTGTTCCTATTTTGAACTTGGGAAGGTAGAACAAATTAAACTCAAACTTTTCTAATCAGTCTAAAATCGAATTATGTGCTTCAAATTTTATAGAGTTATATCATTTAACTTGTCCAAAAATTGAGATACTTAAGAGGATTTTAACTATTGGGGAAGTTCAATTTATTTTACTTTTTATTTTCTTCTTCTACAAATGTTTATGGAGAAAGTTGATCCTAGAGAAATATGTTTTCACATACTTCACTCACTTGTTGGCTTGTCAACTGATTTGTGTTAGGTACCTTGTGCTGAGAAATTTGGAATGAATGGAGATGACAATGTCAGCAACAAGTTGTTACAGTATGATTAGATTCAGTGGCGTTCTCCGGACAACATCACCATATCCCAAGAGAAAGCATGCAAACAGAGTCTTGAGAAAATTTTCCATATGTGCCTCACCATTTACTTCTATACTTGACCCTATCATTGTCCAATCCTCTCCATTTCAAGTGTTGGCTTCCAACCTTGGGACAGCCAATGTTCCCCAAAGGTCAGAGGAGTGGTTTGCCCTTCGCAAGGACAGGCTTACTACTAGCACATTCAGTACTGCGTTAGGCTTCTGGAAAGGGAGCCGTCGCCTTGAGTTGTGGCAGGAGAAAGTGTTTGCTTCAGAGGCACAAATCATGGAAGTTTCTAGGAATAGCGCCATGGCATGGGGAACAGTCAATGAAGCAGTAGCTATAGAGCAATATAAAAAAATTACAGGTAATGAAGTGAGCTCAATGGGGTTTGCAGTTCATTCGAAGCAGTCTTATGATTGGCTTGGTGCCTCCCCTGATGGGGTTCTTGGGTGCTCTCCAGATGGTGGACTATTAGAAGTTAAGTGCCCTTATAACAAGGGCAAACCTGAGGCTGGCTTGCCTTGGTCAACCATTCCTTTTTACTACATGCCTCAAGTGCAAGGGCAGATGGAGATAATGGATTGTGAGTGGGTTGATTTGTATTGCTGGATGCCAAATGGAAGCACTATATTTCGCGTGCGGAGGGAGCGTGAGTATTGGAACTTGATACATGAGATTCTACGTGAGTTTTGGTGGGAAAATGTGATTCCAGCGAGGGAAGTTCTACTGTTGGGACGTGAAGAAGAGGTGAAATCATATAAGCCTGCATCTACACACAACAAGACAGGATTAGCAATTGCAAAAAGCATAAAGTTGGCTAGTGAAACAAAGCTCTTATGCAGAGAAGTTGCAGGCCATATTGAATTTTTTAGTTAATTCAAGCTCACAAGTAATTGGTTAAGCTATTGATTCATTTTGCATCCCAAACATTATTACTGTCTTTCATGTGTTGGTTCTTTTGTGAGACGAATTTGGTGCCTAAACTGGAGGGAGAAGTTATAGGTACTGTCTTTGGCGCCTGTTGTAAAACTAAACACCATTTGTAGACAGTGCCCTTCAAAGCTAACAACATTTGTACACAGATCTTTAAATTTTTTTTCTTTTTACAGAAACTCTAAAGAGGTTTTTTTTAAATCCTTTTTCAAAAAATGATGTAATTATAATTAAGTTCTGCAAAATATTTTTTAAACGAAAAATAATTTCACAGAGACATTTCTTGAGATGCAATTCAGAGAAGAAGCGGAAAAACCATCATTTGCTGAACCAATCTTTTGGCAAAAAGACTAGGTCAAGTGGATTTGGTTTTCTACTAGAAAAAGAAAACACAAAAACTCAATAAAATAAGGACAGATATATTTAAACACTAGTGCAAAAAAATTCATAGACAACGGTTTCTTTAGCAATTTGACATTTGTAACCGCAGTATGTAGTAATACCTTTGGAGTATAAACAATGGTTCCAAAATTGTCATTTACAAGTCACATTTGGACGAAAATTCTTTTTACAACCGCAATGTATAATGAAAATCAAATATGGTTATACACGGTCTCAGAAAAAGGTATAGACATTGTTCAAAACCGTCATCTATACTTTCTTGGGACTCCTCAAAACTTTACATAGTTGAGGTATGAATGACGGTTATGGTACAAAATTGCAGTCTATACCCCTTCCCTGATAGGTATAAATGGCGGTTATGGACATAACCGTCGTCCATTATGATCGTTTTTTTATAGTTCATTCTGTTTTATGCGTTTTTCATTCTTAATTAATATGTTTATTTAAAAGTACAACCAAATACATAAATTTCAAACACATTCATTTAAAGAAGCAAATTATATATATTGATAAAATATATTACGAACACTAATACATATTCCTATCTATCTAATTCCTATACTATTCATTAGTTATCCTAGAGTTATAGTAATTAACGAAATATGTGGTCCAAGCATTTCTCACATAATCTAGGGCTTCCAAAGGTAGTGGTTGCAAATTGATGATTATTTACGACAAGTGTATCGTGTCAAAAGCAATAATTTGTCCCTAAGGACATATATCAAACCCACAAGGAACAATTAAATTATAAAGTATAAGATTCACTAAATAGAAAACAAACTAATAAAGTTTGTTGTGTATGATTGCAAGAATTGTAAATAAAACAAAGTAAAGAGTTTTTTTATTCAATTGGGAAAATTGGGATTGAGGTTCATCCTTCTTACTCTTTTTTATTTTGAAAAGCATAATAATATTTTATCCTTGATATTGATGCTCATATAAAATTCATTTATATCGATTTCTCGCATATAAAATTATTAAAAGAGTCTCCTAAATATCTATTCCTCGCATATTTATAAAAACTATTTATCCTTATGATTAAATTTTGATAGCAATTAACATTTCAAATCTATTCCTAGCATTCAAATATGTTAAGCATTATCATTTAGGTCAGAAACTTAAAAGTACTTTTCAGTCAAATATAGGGATCAAAATCATGGTAAACAAGCCTTACGAATAAAATGACAATACCAATTTTACTCGTTTTTATTTTGAAAAGCATAATAATATTTTATCCTTGATATTGATGCTCATATAAAATTCATTTATATCGATTTCTCGCATATAAAATTATTAAAAGAGTCTTCTAAATATCTACTCCTCACATATTTATAAAAAATCTTTATCATTATAATTAAATTTTGATAGCAATTAACATTTCAAATCTATTCCTAGCATTCAAATATGTTAAGCATTATCATTTAGATTAGAAACTTAAAAGTACTTTTCAGTCAAATATAGGGATCAAAATCATGGTAAACAAGCCTTACGAATAAAATGACAATACCAATTTTCAATCAAAAACATAATATTATATTTAAATATCACCTTAATACATAAGAGTTTGAATAGATTATTCCCAATCCCAAATCATCGAATTAGCCACTCATGTTGGCCATTACAAGCATGGAAAGTTAGAAAAGAAGATCCAGGATGTTTCTCCTTGACGGCTGTCTCCATTAGTGTTTTCTACCACCTTCTATTCTCCTAATGATGTTTAGGGTTATTCATTAATATAAGGACAAAGATATTTTTTTTTTCACTCTTCAATCAGAGTGTTGGTGATGTATGATTGAGTTTCAACTTTCTTTGCTCCAATTGGATTAATGAAATTCATATCAAAGAATTCATAAACATCTTGATTCCCTTCATTAATAGAAACTCCAGATAGATACTTACAAGTTATTAATTTAAACATAATCAATAATAATTTAATAATAAAGTAAATTAAAATATAGGTGAAATATACTTACACCATAAAAAATTGAACAATGGTTATATTGAGCTCCTTTCGAGCTACAAATTCTAACACATTTGACATGTATATGTACAGGGGATGTCAGTGTTTCTTTCAAAAATAAGTATCATCCCATGGAACCTCTAGTGGGTTTGTACCAATAACCTTAGTAGCTGATAATAAAGAAGTTATAGGATCGTCAATGATAACTAGAAGTTTCTTTTGTGGATTTGGTTTTCGACGAGGTTTCTATAAAATAAAGAACATTTGAATTAAATTAGATATAATACATAAATATAAATTAATATAATAAAATTAAATTCTTATTGGGATTCTGGAATAATTCGAACGAGGTGTCTAGGCCAGACTATGAATGTCTTAACTCCCTCGACCACAATAGTTACCTCATCTGTAGGTAGTGAAACACGAGCATCAGCAACTCATACTTTGTTCACCGTTACCTTCACCACATCAGGGGAGAAGCACATTATGTAAGGTAGTGACTCATCTTTCGTACTCATCACTTATGCGAACTGGGTTAATCCAATCTCTATATATTATCTTCGGTTATTGAGGTGTTCACTAATTCGTGTGAAATCTCACTTTTTTTTATTATAGGTATGAACCTATCTTATTCGAGAGATTCACTTTTATTATAATTTAATAGTACATAAATTTAATCAATATTTCTTATATTTAACGAAACTTCGACATCATTTCACATTGGTCTTCAGGTGGCACGAAATGAAATTGGTGACCCGAAATCTCCACAATCAAATATGCACTTAAAGAACAAAATGAAATGTTATGAACCAAAATTACGTAAATATATTGCATGTCAATTACAAGTTACATACTACTAAACTAATAAAAAGTGATTGTTCTTCTCAAATTGTCCACCTAGATAATTCAAGACTCAATACAACTATTGTCACTACAACCTCCTATTCTTTTTAAAAAAATTACAATTGAAGGAGTAATAGACAAATACATGTATTAAATCTCAAACGGAAAACTAAGGGTCTCTCATATGAGAAAAAATTGTCAAGAGTCGAACACCCCCAGACTCAATACCAAGACGTATCAAAGAATTACAAATATACATGTAATATAAAATTAACAAATTTAATCATACATACAATTTAATAAAGAATATTAAATAAAAATCAATAAAATATTTATAGTCTAATTACAAAATCTAATTAAAAGTCATTAAATTAATTATAAATACTAAATAATATTACTCTAATTACAATCTAACAAATTAATAATTCTATTATAACCTAACAATTAATATAATATGAATTAATAATAAATACATATTAACATAAATGCTATAATATACAAATTATAATAAATGCTAAAATATACAAATTAATATAAATACTAAAAAGATATATTAAAAAATATTAAAAACACCAACCTGCAACGACGTAAGGGAAGCGACAATGACAACAAAAGAATAAAAGAAAGGTGCGATGATGGCAACAACAACGGCAGTGGCAACAGTGAGAGAATGAAGACAAAACGAAAGCAATGAGAACCTTGAACAATGAACCAAATGGAATGAGCAATGAGTGTGAATGAAGAACTTACAAGGGAATAATGTAAAGAGGAAGAATGCAAAGAGACGTTGAAGCTGCAAAGAAGACAATATGAAAATGCAAAGAACGAAAGTGTAAGTGATGCGCTTCAAATTAGGATAAATAACGGAAGTATAAATGGCGATTCTTAGGTAAAACCGCCATTTATACCTAAGCGTATTGGAATATACAATGACTTTAGTAAAGCTATTGTATAATTAGAATTGATAGATGGTGGTTCCACCCACAACCGTCGTCTATTCTCGTTATAATTGGAATATACAGCGATTGTATCATGAACCACCGTCTATTTACATGTTTTAATTTTAAAAATGTCACCGTATTTTGGAAACACACTATTCCTAGAAAAGTAACTAGAAGTATGACAAAACAAGATGAGATGATCTTGGTCACCAAAATAATCTTCATTTTATTTATTTGTATTTCTTATTAGTGTCTATTAATTGTCATTTTTAGGTACAAATAATATTTCTAGTTAAGATTTATTTGGATGTAACTTATTAATGGAAGCATCCAAGTCACAATAAAGATTGATGCAATTTGAAAAGAAGACAATAAAAACGTGTTTTACAAAGGAACAAGAAAAATATAACTAACTAAGGCATGTTTCATGTCTTTTACAAATCTTGGCCAAGCTTGACAAAAGAATTTAAAATTTAAATTTTGAATCTCAAATTTCCTTTTCTTTTTTATTAAGATTAATATTTATATTTGATTTAACAATTGCATTTTTATTTTAGCACGATTGAAACTATAAATAATCATCTTGCTTATTTGTACAAATCACTTTTTCATATATGAAAATTAGTGCTTTTTTGCTTTGTTCTCTCTCTTCCAAAGGGATTTGGCGCGGCTAGGGTTTGTGTGGATGATTGTTCATTCTCCAACTTGATGGTGGACGGTGGTGACACAAGGATCGTGGATGTTGGTCGATGACAACGCGATAGTCTGCCAAGACGCTGGTGGTAGCTTGACGACTCTCTACATTTGTGTACAAGGTGTATTCTTTCCTTAAATCTTTTTCTTTATAAAGGTGTTTCTTCTTGGAACTCCTATTGCACACAAAGTTTCCACCTTTTTCTTGTAGCCACTTCTAATTTATGGTAAAGTCAAGATTTTTATAAAACTTTGCGGTAAAGTTAAGATTTTTATCAAAATGTGTAGTAAAGTCAAGATTCTTATCAAAATTTGTGGTGAAGTCAAGATTTTTATAAATTTTTTTGGTAAAGTCAAGATTTTTATTAAAATTTGTGGTAAAGTCAAGACTTTTATAAAAATTGTGGTATACTCAAGATTTGGAGTAGTGGTGGTGTGGTGAGTAGTGACTTTTGGAATAACGGGGGGTTCTAAGGGTTTCCTTATCCCATGGGCTTGTTTGAAGGATTGTGAAATATCTCCTGCAAAGACGGTATATGATAAGCCTAGCCAAAGGAAAACTTTTGCTCAGGCTTTGGGAACTATATGTGATATTCCTTTGTCCGAATTACCCACTCCTTGTATTAAGGGAGACATGATTGTGGTCCGGATAGATGAGACAGATTACTTGGCTGGACTTGAGGATTGCAAGACCCATCTTCATGGTCGAGTTATTCTTTCTAAGGGGGGTAAACCCCTTACACACTTGGATTTAACTAAAAAATTGCAGCCGATGTAGAAGGCTCTTGGACCGTGGAAAGCAATTCCTATCAAGAAGGATTTCTATGAGTTTGAGTTCGCTTCCTTAGAAGACATGCGATGGGCCCTCGGGATTGGTTCCTTGAAGTTATCTCTAGGTTTCTTGAGACTTTTTGTCTGGACAAAAGACTTTATTCCAGCTACTATGAAGAGTACCAAAACTCAAGCTTGGGTTCGACTATATAGGTTGCCTTTGGAGTATTGGAGATCAAGGGCGATTTTTTCCATCATCAAAGGTCTTAGTACTCCTTTGTCTTTGGATGAGAATACTATGAGAAAGAAGAGGGGTATGTTTGCTAGAATGTTGGTAGATATTGATATGTTGTCCCCTCTTCTCGATCACCTCTTGATTGAACATTCGAACTACATTTTTGTGGTTGGTGTGGAATATGAATGACTACCTTCTTTTTGCTCTCATTATAAGATGATAGGACATGAGCTTGCTTAGTGTCGGGTCATACATGATTATGGTCGTGTTCCTGGGCCTCAACAAAAATCTTCTCAGAAGATAATTTTCGATGAACCAAATAAGGGGAGGATTGTGGCTCCTAAACAACGTCAAGAATATCGGAAGAAAGATCTGCAACCGAAGCTCGTGGAACCCCACAGATAATTCAAACTTTGTTGTTCTTGGTGAGGCTAATGCAGGGTCACCCTTAGGTCACCTTGCTTCTGATAAACCAAGAGGACTAGAGGATGATTGATCCTGCCGGCAACTCGAACGTGGAGGAATCGCTTTGTAGCACTCTCTGTCCCGTCTACGCGACTGCGATCTCTGCAGGGTCACCCTCAGAACCTTCTCTTGAACCTCCAAAAGTGACCTGTAAAATACACAGACGGCGCCTCTAGCGGCCGTTTGCACTCCGACGATCAAGTTAGTCCACAGAACCACCAAAATGAGAAAACTAGTAGTGTGTCTGAAAAACTCTTGCTCTCTGTTTCTTGTCCCCCCAATCTCTCCCTGATTTCCTTTTTTATGTCTCTCCCTCTCTTTCTGGGCATAACAGAATTCTGTTATGCTTTTCTGGCATGTGTCAGAACCCTGTTATGCTTTTCTGGCATGTGTCAGAACCCTGTTATGCTTTTCAGAGACAGTGTACCTGCAGAATCAGTAGTGAGAGCGTGAGAGTCTGTGCATGTCTGCGCGTCTCTGCGCTTGGCTGCG
>Ga0123342_1001054_pt1 | contig 45969 bp, 21 predicted proteins | sample Turbeawhitnodule_FD_89960 | JGI IMG/M metagenome (GOLD analysis project Ga0123342, IMG submission 89960) | Root nodule microbial communities of legume samples collected from Mexico - Turtle bean Mexico white nodule | ecosystem: Host-associated > Plants > Roots > Nodule | place: Mexico: Nepantla...
AAAAAAAAAAAAAAAAAAAAAAAAAAAAAAAAAAAAATAATAAAAAAAAAAAAAAAAAAAAAATATATATATATATATATATATATATATATATATATATATATATATATATTCCAAATCTAAAAACAAAATACCAATGAAAGAAAATACATAAAGAAGTTATCAAACTCGTAGTATATGAACCAATTAAATTTATTCTATTTAAACATATATTCAATGCATAGTCGTGTTTGTATGACAAGTGATAGTTTTTCTTATTTTCAAAAACTTCATCTTATCATTATCATTACCCAGTAATGATTCAGAATAAATGCTAATAAAAAAATGATTGAGAATAAATAAAACATTTTTCTCTTAAAAATCAAGAATGAACCAGAAACAGTTCACCCCTTAAAATAAGACTCTAAATTTATTCTGTGACCACACTAGGTGTATAAATTATGGTGATGGCTTTTAATAAATCTAGAATAAACCTTTCAAAAAGTGAGTTTAAATTTAATTTAATCTGGCAAAAATGGACTAGTTCCTAAGGTTAGGATTTTTCCCACTATTTTTTTAAACTCTATCTCAAGCTAATGTATGACTTTGATTTTCCAAATTTATTACTTTTGGACTCTATTTATATATAAAGGGTGACTTGGGTTTTCATTAGTATAAGGAGATAATATTAATTAAGGAATGAAAGCGTGGTTTAAAGGAACACGTTGTTCTTGGTGAGAGCATATAATAAGTTACGAATTATTCTTAATTGTATAATTATGTATAAATTATTTAGGTTTAGCTATATCTAAATCTAACTCTTAATTGTATAATTATGTATAAATTATTTAGGTTTAGCTATATCTAAATCTAACGATTCATTTTAAATATATAATATATTTTATATATAATTTATTTTGTATATAATTTTGTTATTATTGATATAATTATTATTTTTTAACTATGTAATGGAATCTTAATATTTGTGTATGAGAGATTTTATTAAGTTCAATAAAATTAAGAGAAAATTGCATTGGTGTATTGTATATGATATATTTTTCATAAGTGGGTGGGATAGAGATCATTGCGACTACTAAATCACAAGTGGAGTGTGACGACACCATATGAAGAAAATTGAACTTGTTCACTCACTCACTTTCAAGGTGGAAGGATTAAAAAGTTGGCATATACATCCAAAAGAGAATAAAAACATATGCAATAAGTGGACGAAAAAGAACTTACCTTTACGACGAGAGGGGAATGGCTAGAAAACTTGACTCACAATCGTGACAACACCCATGTGAGAGAAAGAAGTAGCTCTTGTTGTGATTACTGCAACAACCAGGCATAAACGATTAATTGTATCTGTTGACAAACAACACTAAAAAGAGAAGGACACCAACTAAAAGGAGGAGAAACAATACAACGATGAGGATAATGAATGATAACCAACTCAACGACGACGACAAAAATGAGGAAGCAACCAGACAATAATGAGGGAGGAGTAACACAGTGAGAATGAAAAAAAAGTACTGCACGAGAACACAATTTTTTTGTCTATTCTAAGGTACATATAAAGACCTAGCAACATCAATTATGTTTTTACCCAAAGGTACTTCCAAATGAAAACTTATTTGATTTCTCCGATGAGAATTTCGATAGCAAGACAATAATTGGGTGAGAGGGAGATCATTACGACTACTAAATCACAAGTGGAGTGTGATGAAGACACCACCTAAAGAAAATTGAACTTGTTCACTCACTCGCTTTAAAGACAGAAGAATAAAAAGTTGACCTGTATAGCCAAAAAAGACTAAAAATATAAGCAATAAGAGGATGAGAAAGGACTTACCTTTACGGTGAGAGAAATGGCTATAGAACTTCATCCACAATCGTGACAACACCCATGTGAGGAAAAGAGAAGAAGCTTTTGTGATTTCTGCAACAACCAGGCACAAATAATAACTTGTATTTGGTAACGCTAAAAGGAGGATACCAATTAAAAGGAGGAGAAGCAATACAATAACGAGGAGAATGAAGGGAGCAACAACACAACAACGAGGAGAATGAAGAAGGAGGAGTAACGCAATGAGAATGAAAAAAAAATAGTGCACGAGAACACACACACAAAAAAAAAGACTATGTCTGTTCTAAGGTACAATATAAATACCTAACAATATCAGTTGTATTTTTACCAATTTTGGAAGGTACTTCCAAATGGAAACTTATTTGATTTTTCCGATAAGAACATCAATAGTAAGAAAATATGTGGGTGGGAAGGAGATCATTGTGATTACTAAACCACAAGTGAAGTGTGACGACAACACCAAGTGAAAAAAAATTTAACTTGTTATGTCACTCCTTTCAAGACAGAAGAATGAAAAGTTGGCATCTACATCCAAAAGAGAATAAAAATATATGTAGTAAGAGGACGACAAAGGACTTACCTTTTAGGCAAAGGGAATAACTAGAGAACTTGACCTATAATTGTGACAACACCCAAGTGAAGGAAATAAAAAGTTCTTGTTGTGATTACTGCAACAAACAGACACAAACAATTACTTGTATCTGGTCTGGTGACGAACAACACTAAAAAGCTAAAAAGGAGAAGGACACCAACTAAAAGGAGGAGAAGCAAGACAACGACGAGGATAATAAATGATAAGCAACTCAACGATGAGAAGAATGAGGGAACAACAACACAACAAAGAGGAGAAAGAGAGAGGAGTAACACAATGGGTATGAGAAATCAGTTGTATTTTTACCAATGTTGAAAGGTACTTCCAAACAGAGACAAATTTTCCTAGCAGATAACAAAGACCATGACTCCTCCATTATACATGTCCCAATATTTTTAAACTTTAATAAATAATATTTTTTTTTCAAATTTTGATCATCCCTAATGTAATTTCAATCTCTTTCCAAACTAGTTAAAAATCAATCAATATTAAAAACTTGTAAAATACTACAAATTTGTTCATTGTCAAATAACTCATGTTAGAAAGAAGTTGTTGAAAGTATATTATGTAATAATACTATATATTATATATTATAATTTATAGTTAATGTAATCTTCAAGTCCCATCTTCTAATCAAAGTATGATAAAGAGTAAAATTATCTAAGAAATGGACTTTCATACCATGAATTTCATTGTATAGAAAATAGAATAATAAAATTTTAAAAATCTAAAAGGAGAAGAATGAAAATAAAATCTTAAAGTGAATGAAAAATTAAAAAAAAGAAAGAGAACTTATAGAAAGAAAAATTATATAAAGAAAACTTATAGAACTAAAATAAAAACAAAGATAAAAGTTACATATAGTCTAAACTAGTTAATAACTAACACAACAAATAACTATCAAGAAACTCAAATTTCCAGTATATTTTATAACAACTATCACAACAACAAAATATTATATATACAATAATTTATGTGGGAGCAGAACAATGCTATATAAACAGTGATTATGTTTATGCAAAGGAGCACATAATTAAGAAATCTCTTTCTTTCATAATTTCCTTAAGCATGGTAGTGTGAATCTAGTGAGATAAAAAAAAAAACAAAGAAACTTTTGTGTAGATGCCACATGAATTCAAAGGAATTGATGATGGGAGACATTTGTTTCAGGCTTTGGTTTTATCATTCTTTTATTAAATGCTTCGAATATGTAACCTTTTGACTTTGTTATTCCTATATCCAATGCTTTGCTTTCAATTTCACACTGCACAATGTTTTTAGTCTATCACATCGAGGAAGAAAATAAAACAACAAGTGTTGTGCAAATTCTTCCACCAACTTATAAATTGTAATCTGTACAAAAATGTATTCTAAAATTGATTTTTTTTTAAATTGAGAATTCAAAATTAAAGAAATAAGCTCTGACAAAATAAATTTGGAATAGATTTTTGTGTTTCACAGATGAAATTCAATAATAGAACTAAAAAAATCAAAATTTCATTCTAAAAAGTTTAAATTTGAAGTATAACACTTTAAACACAGAAAAAAAAAATCTATTTGTTCATCTTACTAATCTCATTATTCTAATTGTTGGATGTTACAAATACATCTACACTGCAAGTTAATCCCACAAACTACTGTTTACCAATTTTTTCCATGGCAGAAAATGCCATGAAGCTAAGCATAGATATTACACGGTTAAGGTTAACAATCTTAGGGTTATGAATATGTGCAGCAACCAAGGCTTTGTCACAGTTATCAGCACCATCACCAGCAATTCTGGCATCATAGTTTGCAGCAGAAAGATCATTTTTCATCTCACCAAGGGAATAACTGAATGCTCTTATCACCCCATCATAGTCAGAGGTTGCACACTTTTCAATGGCTGGAACATGTTCTTCCTTGGCCAACCCTTTAAGATAAATTTGCCCTTCTAATCCTTTCTTCAACCCCAGTTTCAGGATTGCCTGTGAAAGTTCAGTGAAGTTTTTGGCATGGAGGATTTCAGGGTCTCTTCTCAGGACTTTCTGGCACAAGGTATAGTCTTCTATGGTTTCATTGCAGACTTTGTCAATGAGGTCAGGACCAGCACCAAGTACCCTGTGATGAACATGAGATCTTCTACCCTTTGTTGGCAAAGGAGATTGAACAATGAGGATCAAGCAAAGAGTCACTAACAAGGAACATAGCGTTGAAGAATTCATTTTTGCTAGGGTTTCAACCAAGAACAACTATAGGTTGCAGAAGAAGGAGATGGTGTAAATCATTCTTCAAGATGTTTGCTTTTTATAGCATTTAAATGTTGGAATTCCATGTATTAGAAATTAAAATATTTTATTTTTTTTAAATAAGTAAAAAATTTATTTTAAAAAATTGAGTTAAACTTATAATAATTCTTTTAATATAATATTAAAATCATTTTAAAAGACTATATTTAAGCAGTAAAAGACTAGATTTAACTGTTTTACATGCAATTTGTCCACTATTCAATATAAAAGCACATACCATAATTTTTTATATCTAATTTCAAATAATTACTTTAATTTAATAATGATATAAGAATAGTAACGGTCAACTAATACCAGATAACTGAAACCATCCTCGAGAAAAGAATTAAAAAGTATTATATATAACAATATTCAAATGCAAACTTTATAATATATATTATTACAATGTGTGAATCAATCACTTTTTCTTCAAAAACAAATCTAACGGTTTTCAAATTCAAATTCTTATGTTTATTACCTTTACTTAATATATATAGTTTGATATTAGTAAATGTTATGGTAAAATTTTATTAAAGTTATGAGATATAACAGAGACTGGTACAAATTGGTATGTCTGGGGCTTGACCCCTGCTTTTTTTAAAATTTTTAAGAAATGTAAATATATTACCATATAATATAATGTAAAAATATAAAATACTGAGATAATTAAGTTTTGAAATAATTTTTTTATTTGGTTTATAAATTAATTATTTTTATATCTAATATTATTGATAAATAATTTTTATATCTAATTAATTAAAAATATTTTAACTGCTAACTTTATAATGTAAATACGTACTCAATAAAAAATAATTATTTTTTCAATTTTAATATTCTATGAAATGTTTTACTTAATGTTATTTTTAACGTTGCTAAATCACGTGATAATTAATGTCCTTCAAATAACTATATGCAATATATATTAAATGAAAATAGAAAAGATAATAGTTTAAATTTTGGACCAATTTCCGAAAAATCTATCATCTTGGAAATAGAAGGACACTTCTTTCCATTTCTATATAGATTGATTATTTAATCGAATGCTTTAGATTGATTATAGTTTAAGATTAGCGTGAGAAACTTTAATAAATTTTTAAAGAAACAATTAAAAATAAACATAAAATATGGCTGTACCTTTACCTGTACTTTTATTCTAAATTAACAATTGCATCACATTTCAGCCACGTAGCAAATCTATATATCTTTAAAATTACGGATTTGTAAAAATATGTTAAGTATTATTAATATTAAACATTAGTAAAATTATTTTTGTTATAACTTTTTTTGTAGAAGTTATTAGTAATAATATAATTTTATTAATAAAAAATACTATTAATAGAAATAAAATTGATAAATTATTATTTATAGAAAATAAATTAAAAAATATTAATAATTAGAACACGCATGAAAACAAAATTGATGTGAAATAAATAATAAAGGAAACGGAAACATGGTCCTTATTGTATACTGTATTTTTTTTCTCTTTATTGTATTTGCAAGAATCACCCAAGTCAATAAACCTTTCTTTAAAATTTTGACTCATTATTTTCCAACAAAATAAGATTTTTCTTGAAAAATTGTGTTCAAACATCTTGGCTATTTCGTCATCGGTTTTAGAGTTAATTGATCTGTGAAAGACCATACAATTATTATATATATATATATAAATTATTTCAAGTTAATTATCTTTTAGAATTAGGAGAATATTTTAATGATGTTTTTATATTTTTATAATTCATTCAATTCGATGTATAAGAGATTGCAAAAGATTATACTTACTAATTATAATTACAATGAGTGAGTGAATATAATTATACATGGATATTGTAGGTTGCCATGAATTTTATTTAGAGAAAAATATTTAATTTAAATGAATTTTAGTATATCTAAATTATTTTAAATTATTAAGTATTGAAAATAAGACAACGCTTGTGGTGATACATATATTTTGAATAATTTATTATATTTAAATCATTTCTAAATACTATATGTTTAAATAACTATTTTTAAGTTTAATTATTAAAAAAATAAGAATTAAATATGAAATATAAGATAACATGCATGATCATATATATATTTGAATTATTTAGATGTATAGAGACAATAAACGTAAAAGGCACACATGTCGTACACATGTCTAACCAATTCTAATTTTTTTAAATATATGAAAGTATCTTCTTTATAACTATCTTCTTTAAAATTTTAAAAACAATCCTAAATTATAGGTAATCAAGTTCATTCTTAATATAAATATTTTATTATAATTTTTTTTCTTGTGATAACAGGAACACAAATAAAATTTATTTCAAAATCCCATTAAACATTTATTTGATAAATGTTTATTAAAAGCATTATAGAAGTATTATAATTACATTAACTTTGCATTATAATTACATTAACTTTTAGTTGAATACAATAATTGTGAATCGATAAACATCCAACATAATTCAAAAACATTGATGTAAACTATTTTCTTATGATTAAGAATGTAACTTAAATAAGTTTTTTATTCAGATAAACGAAAGTCATTAACTTATTTTACACATCCACCAAACGTTCTCTTAACAAATAAAAATAAAACTATAAACTTTAATCAAACTTCAAAAATCATTTTTCTACCCCGTTCTCGTCCAAATTGAATTAACTTCAACTCTTTATAAACCTTAAGAAACCTACAATGGTGGCAAAAAAAATGCCAATAAAACAAAATATTTTACTAATTTAGTGTGCATTTTCAATCTTATTGATCTTATTGTCAATATAATCCTTGATAATCGAGAAATATAATAGATTTTACAAATCAAAAGGTGGAGTAGAACTTGTAATATTGTGATAGGTACAAAATTTTTGAGAAAAAAAGAAGAAACATTTAAGATACATAAGAGAACACTATTGAGAGAACAAATGACAATTTTTTTTTTGTGGCGTGTTAGTGCCAGATGTAACGTACTGCATTTGCCACGTGTCATGCTGTATTAACCACAATAACCACGTCATTGAAAAAAATCATTGATCAGGTAATTTTATGAAACGTAGTTTTCTAATATTTTAACAAATTTTGTGATTGTGACACGTTTTTCCTTTCAGTTAATTTTTAAGGAGTTTCCTTTTTCAATATGTTTTCTATTTACAATTATCAAATCCAAATCGTACACTATAAAAATCAGATTAAAATTTCACTCACATCAATTGTTTGTTAATTATCTAACGAGTTTATACAATTTTAATGTCGTAAAAAATATTTATTCATAAAAAGTCTTTTTAATACTTATACTAGTTAAGTATAGATAATTTGACAGATGAGTGATTTGTTTTAAATTTAATTATTTTTATTTATCATATTATATTGCAGAAGAGAAAGAGAAGGTGTCTGAAGAGAGAAACACTAATTATAAATAATTATCCTCAAAATAGTGAAATTAATAATTAATCACTACCTAATTGATTAAATTAAAAACGAAGGATGAAGTGGTGACAGAAACTTCCATTTTAACGTGAGAATCTGAATCAGCAAGCAAAGAGTGCGAACTTTGGCACTAGTGTTAGGTAATTATCAAAAACAAGGTTCGTTAAAGCACTGTGAGTAGTTTTCATCTTCAATACGACACCGCTAATGCAAGTCCTCGTCGTCGTTTAACGCTCTCGTTTTCAGTTCACGGAGAAAGATAAAAAAGCGTTGAAACGAAGCATCTCGAACGCTGCGAGATCTCAAACCCGCGCTTTCGAAGCGTTTTCTGCGATCAATGGAGTTCGACCCGATCCCAATCGGTTCGTGCTCCAAAGAACACCAGGCGATCTACAAGGACTGGTTCAATTGCGCTGATTCAGGTACACTGCATCACAGCACAACACATTTTTTCAGTGGCTTTTGTTTTCCTTGTTTTTCTTCAGAAAATTCACCGAAACACTTCGTTTTTCAGATAGCGATGGCCGCATTACGGGGAGTGATGCCACCAAGTTTTTCTCCATGTCCAATTTGTCTCGCCAGGATCTTAAGCAGGTTTGTGTTCTCCCGTTTTTATTTGTTGTCGTTGTTTTGCCTTGAAACATGAATGAATATAGGTGAGAATTGGATGTGATCGAAATCATGACCAAATTTCTAAGATACTATATGATTGCTTGCTTAGTGGATAAAGTGTAAAGTGATAAAAGTTGAGCTTTATTAACATGCCCTACTCCCTTTATTTTCTCCTCATTAATGAAATAACGCGAGGCGAATGAATCGACACTGGCTGTGTTGAATACCCACCCCACTTTAAATTTGTTCACCTCTGGTAGTTTTATCTGACTCGAGTATAACTGCCTCTCATGAAGGATACTTGTAGTCACTACAAAAAATAAAATAAAAATTAAACAAAGTTTGGTATTTCAGTGTGTATGCAATTGTAGAGAAAAGATAAAACTGAGATTATTTGCTCTTACAAATCGGCCAATTTTGGTTTAATGTTCACTTATCATCTCATTCATTTCATACAATAAGTAACAAAATGTTGTTTGCTTTCAATTTTAATTTGCTCTCTTCTGCCTTTGCTAGCAAGCGCGCATAGGTGAACTTTGAACTTCCCCTGCCTTTCCTATCTTAAATTCCTCTCCATTTTCAATTTGCCGAGGCACACTTAGTTGCTGGTCTTGAATCAGTCATCTGATTTGTGAATGCCTCATATTATCCAGTTCCTACATTGGTTTTGATTTTTACAATTCCAATTCAAAACTTATGCATTGTGGGTTTAGAGAATTTTATCCTGTTATTGAAATATATTGCTAAATATTGCCACTATTTAAATTTTTTAAACTTTTGTATGAGTGAAACAATTTAATTACGCATATGACATGACATCTTATCATTTCATTGTAATATTTATTTTATACTGATAATGTACTGATTTTGAACTCTTACAATATCTCATATAGAAGTTTGCTTCGGCATAGTCATCTCTAACAACTGAATGGTTCAGGCAGTTAATGGTTGTGTTCTTTATGTAATAAGTTTTACTTGCCGATTATTATCTATTTTCTCTTCTTTTCTCTTTCTTTCTTCCTAACTAAAATGTTTATTTGTTTGCTTCTGTTACCAAAATAAGGTGTGGGCTATTGCAGATACAAAGCGGCAAGGATATCTTGGTTTCTCTGATTTTATCATTGCTATGCAGGTAAAAATGTTTATACATTTTTTGAACATCAATGCAGATAAATTTCCAAAATCTTACTCATTTGAAATGTAGCTAGTTTCTTTGGCTCAATCTGGCCACGCAATAACACCCGATTTGCGGACTAGTGATGGTAAGTTATGTATGTTTATGTTTGTTGTCTTATTACTTTGTTTGAATAACATTTTATAATTGTATTAGTTCGTAATGCACATTCATGTTGCTATGCCTGTCTACATATGTTGATCCTGAATGTCTTCTTGCAGATTTAACCTAATGAAAGTTTTCTTTTATTTCAGTTGATTTTACAAATCTGAAACCTCCCGTAATGGATGGTTTGGATGCATTACTAGTTGTAAGTATTTCTTTCTAATGTCTTCTTTTACAGTGTAAACATTTTTATGCTTATTTTGTGAAAGTTCTGACCACTCGAATTTGTTTACCCAGAAGAAAAAGAATAAACATAAAGAAGTTGACACAAATGGTAATATATTTTTTTCCAAATATGGGCATTCATATTGATTTTATTTTCTTTTTATATTCTTTTGTTCTGAAGATCTAGTCTAAGTTCAGTAATTACAGGTAGTTCACAATTGCAGCCATCACCATCAAGTAACTGGTTTTCTTCAAAATCAACAAAAAAGGCAAGCATTCTGTTGCTGTTAATTTGATGGATTCTTTGTTCATCATCCTTACCTTCCAGTCCACAGAAAACATACTGAATATTCATTTCAAGTTTTCAAATAATGACCTACTTGATTGTCCTTCTTTACCTTCTCTAGGTTGTTCTGGTTTGGTTTAGTGTCATCTTGATCTTGAAAAGTATATGTGAGAGACATCTGTTTTGGTTGCTCTGTGTCTTCTATAAGATGATGAACCAAATATATTTAGGTAATTATTAGGATCCTGAAACCTACCTTATTATTTGATTTCAATGCATGTGCTTAACTTATTTTAGCCAATATGAAGCATGGACACCCCTCTTTAATAGCGTGTCCCTGTTTCTGTTACCCGTATGACACGTGTCAGATACTCTGCTGAAGTATCAAATTTAAAGGCTGTTATTTTGCGGCTCCTACACGACTCTATCATAGCACTAATGAGAGTAATGTGCAATATTGTCGTGTCAGTTTATAAATGGTATTATATTATCTTGTTTCTTCTTTTGGGCTTGACAAAATGTGTATTTTGTCTCGTGGAAATCTAAACAGCTAACTTGGTCTCTAATATTTTATGAATCAAGTTCACATTATCCTAAAGGTCATCATCCTACATATATGTTCTATAGGACCTTTTATCTGTATTTGTTACCTCTTTACTATTGGCAGTTCTTTAAAATTGTCTAATATTCCTTTCATAAGTCTTTTTACTTGTATTTGTGATACATTTGTTCATAGGTGCCTCTTTCCTCAGTGACATCAATAATTGATGGCTTGAAGAGACTCTACCTTAACAAGTTGAAGCCATTAGAAGCCACTTACCGTTTTAATGATTTTGTATCACCATTACTGGTGAGTAAGTTATTTTGTTTAGGTTGTTACTTCGTTTTGAATATCTACAAAGATATACAATTTTTTTTTTTTACTGATTGTAATTTTTTACATTCTGTAGGCAAATAGTGACTTTGATGCCAAACCAATGGTTATGCTTTTGGGTCAGTACTCAACTGGTAAAACAACATTTATCAAACATCTGCTTAAAAGTAGTTATCCAGGCACGTGATTCTTCTTTCTCTATATACCCATATGTATCTCTTGCGCCTCTTATATCTGTTTTTTGAACAAATAATTCTTTATCTTCCTGCAACAGTTTCCTACTAATCCTTCTGATTACTATATGAACAAAGTATTGAATGTTTTCAACGTCTGTAAAATAGGAAATGCATTTATTTATTTTGGTATTCTTTGCAAAACTTTAGGAAGCTTAATAGGATGATATAGCAGTACTTTTAAAATATAGTTACTAATCTCTGACATGTTTTTCCCATAAATCTTGATAGGAGCCCATATTGGACCTGAGCCAACAACTGATAGGTTTGTTGTCGTCATGGTACGTGCTAGCCAAGCCGATTCTTTCTCATGACTCTATTATTGCGTTCAATGTTTTCTCAGTTTTAAACATATAAATCAGTTTGGCTTCTAAATCATGGAAATATCTAACATGTTGGCAGATGCTATGAATCGCCAACACTGCTATTTCTTGCAGTGTTGGAGTGCCAGTCAGTTATGCTTCAAACACTAGCACTCCTTTGATATTCGCATGAGATGCTATGGTCACTACCTGGTGTCCAATTAAAAGAATATTTTGAAGACTTGTTTCTTAACTCAGTCAACTGACACCTAAATATGGCTTTAGACTTCAAGGCACTGGACTGCTAAAAATTGAAAAAATATTTTAACTTTCAGAAATTAACTTAAAATATAAAGAGTAGTATAAAAATATTTAAAATTAACAAAATGCTAATATAAAATTTTGTAGGGAAAATGTAAAATAGTGCTTCTTAAATTTATTTTGTTAGAATTTAACAAGTTATTTAGAGGGTGAATATAGAAATTCAGAATCTCAATTTAGATATTTTGTGATGTTACTCATTTTTAGTTTCATTTGAGTTGCAAATGCTAATGCTCATACATATATGTGTATACTGACGTGTCTTGTGTCTATGTTTCATAGTATGGAAGTTCAAAAACTTGATAGTGGAACTATGTAGTTCGTACTGTAGCATTAGTGCCAAGATTTGATGGTTTTGAATTATTTTCTTAAGGCTTAAATATTTTTAGTCCTTTAACTTTGGGACACATTCTCTTTTGACCCTCCAATTAAAAAGTTTCATTTTTTAGTCTTCTGATTTTTTGAAATGCCTTTTATAGTCCTTGGTGTTGTATATTATTAACGATGTTGTTGATGTGAAAAACAATGATTTACTCAACATTTACCAACAGGGTTTAAACATGGTTTTTTGAAAGTTAATTAAATTTTTTGTTAACTCCATGCAAGGAACCTATATCCTTGCTGCCTACACCCAATCATGACTCTTTTCTAACCATTCTTTGACAATGGGGTTGAAACAAATCTGAAACAAATATGCGCAACAGTCGGAAGCCCCCATTAGGTTGAGAGAAAAGAGAGAGAAAAGAGAGAGAACATATTTACGTGTGAAACTCACAATACTAAAAGGAGAAGTTGGGAATTCAGTAAAACACTAACCACGAGAAAAGAAAGGGAAGAGAACAATGGCATGTACCACTAAAACCTCACACTAGTTAGCTTCGACATCAATGAAGTTAAGAAACCTACTGCATCAGGCTCTTCAGAAGGATGAAGCGAACACTTTTTGTTCTTCAATAGCCAAAGGAGCAACAGTGGAGAAAAAAGAGCAACAATGTTTCATTTTGCAGGAGGAATATATTTAGGAGAAACAGGAGGAACATGGTTAAGTTTTATGTGAAACATCAATCACAATGGACTGGGTTTACAAATTTACCTTCTCCATGACTAGAGAGTTAACAAAAAATTTAATCAACTTTCAAAAAACCATGTATTCAATCGAACCTACGTCACAAAAGTTAAGTAAACCGCAATTTGCCATATCAGTGATGCCACTATTTTTGCCTAACACCAGGGACTATAAAAGGCATTTTGAAAAACAAGATTAAAAGGTGAAATTTCTTAATTTGAGGCCCAAAAGAAAAAGTGCCCCAAATTTGGAGGACTAAAAACATATTTGAGCCTTTTCTTAGTAATCCTTTATCTTTTAACTAGTAAATGGTACTAATGTACAGTCTGGATCTGACGAAAGAACAGTTCCTGGAAATACTGTTGCTGTCCAAGCAGACATGCCATTTAGTGGCCTTACAACTTTTGGCACAGCATTTTTATCAAAATTTGTGTGTTCACAAATGCCTCATCCTGTAAGTTGATCTAGATCTGTTCAAAAATATTTACAAGATTTTCCTTTATAGCATTTGTACTTGACTCTTTCAATTGTCCAAAGCTACTAGAACACATCACATTTGTTGACACTCCTGGAGTTTTGTCTGGAGAAAAGCAAAGGACACAACGAGCATATGATTTTACGGGTGTAACATCTTGGTTTGCTGCCAAGTGTGATTTGATACTCCTATTGTTTGATCCTCACAAACTTGACATCAGTGATGAGTTCAATCGTGTGATATCATCCTTAAGGGGGCATGATGACAAAATCCGAGTAGTTTTGAACAAAGCAGACCAAGTTGATACCCAACAAGTAAGAGCTTGAATGGTCGAACTTCTGTTGTTTATTTTTTGAATCCTTCACAACCTACTCCAGTGAAATCTAACCTATATTTTTCCCTATCTGGTAGTTGATGAGGGTTTATGGAGCCTTAATGTGGTCACTTGGGAAGGTGCTGAAGACACCTGAAGTAATGCGTGTGTATATTGGGTATGTCACATCATTTATGTATATATACTTCTCTCTCAATGTTAAAATGTTGTCCTTGTTATAGATAGTCGGGGAGAGACTACTTGTTGCTACAATTGTAAGTTTTTTGAGATTCTTTTGTATTGCTCATAATCAGCCTTCTTTTTGCAGCTCCTTCAGTGACAATCCTGTAAATGATGCTGCCACTGGTCCACTTGGTAAGGAACTCTTTGAAAAGGAACAGGATGATCTTCTTTCGGATCTGAAAGATATACCAAAAGCAGCTTGTGATCGAAGAGTGAGTTATTTACTTAACCAAATTTATTTCTTTTTATCATAAAAATAGTTTTCAACTAAAATTAGGGTACTTAGGGTGTGCTTGGTTGTTTTTTCAGTTTTTTAAAGCTATTTTATAAAACATTTTTTAAAAGCTAATGTTTAGAAGTTAGAGTGGGGAAAGATTAGTTTCGAAAACAGTTTTCAAAAACTACTCTAATCAAATATATTTTTTAAACATCAGGAAACGATTTTTTTTTTCTAAAAAGAGTCCCTATGCTTTCATAGCTTTGCAAAGAAATTATGAAGATTAAAGGATAGGTAGCTGGGACAGTAGATCTGGTGAAACTAAAGGAAGTCAGCCTTTTGATTAGATTGTTCTTTTTTTTTTTGAAATTATAAAAAGAAAAGTAATTTTATCAGCTCTTTAGTGTCATTATGTCTATAAACAGGTTTTACAATAGTCTGCTTTTCCTGTAATATAAATTCCTTAGTTGCATTTTGTTAATGGTTATCTCATTTTCAGTTTCAGTACCGGTTTATATTTAATTTGTTGCAGTGACCTTTCTGCATAATTAATTTTATCATATCTGTATAATTGACTCTTGTAGATCAATGAGTTTGTAAAACGAGCTCGAGCAGCCAAGATACATGCGTATATTATCAGTCATCTTAAAAAGGAGATGCCTGCTATGATAGGAAAATCTAAAGCTCAGCAAAAGCTCATCGATAATTTGGCAGCTGAATTTGGAAAGGTATGGATCTATCTGTATATCCACTTTGCTTATCTGCTTGTCTCAGACAACACTTATATTGTATTCACATGACTGACAAATTTGAAACAGGTGCAAAGGGAGTTCCATTTACCTGCTGGTGATTTCCCAAATGTAGAGTATTTCAGAGAGAGATTGAGTGGTTACAATATTGATAAGTTTGAAAAATTGAAACCAAAGATGATACAAGCAGTTGATGACATGTTAGCTTACGACATTCCTAACCTCTTGAAGAGTTTTAGGAATCCCTATGATTAAATTTCTGAGCAATTGAGTCACAGTGCTACATTAGATTAGTGATAGCGACGTTTATAGCACAAATTTTACGGGGTGTTTGTGCAATGTATGTTCCTCATGGGATCTTTATGTGCCGCCATTCGATGGCTTTCTTTCTACCTCGTGAAGTTTTATTATTCAATTTATGTTTTATTTATTTTGTATAATTTGTCTTCTACAACGAAGTTTCCAGACAGAAAATAAAGGTAAAGCACATTTTACTTGCTTGTATCAAGCTATGTTTAAAATAATTGCAAATGAAGGTAAAGTATGTGTAATTCATAAATAGTTATGAAACGCGTGACATTTTTTTCACAAAACGTGTGACATTTTTTTTCTTTCTTCTTTATGAAAAGGGATTAATGCTCGAGGTTTGTCTATCGAAATTCGATGCATTCAGTCTTTCCTCGTTGGTGATGGTGATTGTAGCACCTTCAAATTGCCCCTTCTTCTTTTATTCTGGGTTCCTATACAAATTGTTAATAGAATATGGGTTCAAGGTTGCTGGGAAAAAGAACATAAAAAGACAGTATCTGCATATGTTTTTTTTCATATTTTCAAAATATGTAAATACATTCACAGAGGGTGGTGAAACACAAACAATATTAAATTATGGGCAAAATGAATAAATTTTTTCATAAGACTATTCTTCCAAGTATAGCTATAAATAACTCGGAATTTGTCATTCTGTGCACCTCGTTCAGGTCCATATCCAGCTTTAAGAAATATCTTTACACAAATAAAAACACCAAAACAATTATGATAATATATATGTTAAAGATTGATTATACTCTACACAGAAGCAATAATGTTACTTTCGTATTAATATTAAATTCAATTAATTATATATATTCTAATTTATAATAACAATTAATTAAAATGCAGTATCTACATTTGAATACTGTTTATTTCATTATATATATATGTCCAATTTTAATTGTTTTGTTTTTTAAATTTTAAAATGTAGAAATTAAAACGAAAATTAGTAGGAATGTGTTGGAAGAAAAACGAGTTAAAAATGTAACCGTAGAAACTATAACAACAAAGTTGTCTAGATCTATGCACTAACTAAATTTACACTTTATACTGTAGAATTGCTTCCAGGCGACGTCGTTTATGGAAAAGGAAGAGCAGTACATGTAATACTCTGTTTTCTTTTCTAGAAATCTCTACTAGTTTTTCCATCTCTCTGTTTTCTTTTCCAGAAACACTCTGTTCCTCACTAACTCCTCTTCAATTCCATCTTCCACAACTTTTCTTCTTCTTCTTCTTCTTCAGCGATGTTTTTCCACAAGGTTTTGTCCCGTGTGTCCACCACCATTTCCCGGACCTCTTTTCTCTCTGCTTCGCAAAGGCCCCAACACTTCTCCAATCACTTGCATTCCCTTATTCACCAATCCCCCAGCAAGGTAATCTCCCACACTTACCCAAAACAATTCTATTCCCCCTTTTTAATTCTTTAGGGTTTTGCCAGGGTTTTAGGGGTTTGCTCAAATTTTGGTTGATGGACCCTTTTCCACGCTTATTGCTACCTTTTCTCCTCGCTACTCTGTTTCTTACGATTTGATTCCGTTCGTGGATTACCGGTTTCGGTTCCATGTCTCAACATATATCCTAATTGGCTCTGTTTTTAAATAATCGATGTTCATGTATTTTATTTTGATTAAGGTTATGGTGACTTGTGCTTCAGAAGTTGTTTTTTATGCATTAGAAAGTGTAATACCAAGTTTCTTTGACACCTCTTTTGTCGCTAATCATCTGCTTTAGCTGTTCGTTTTGAAATTAAATGTTCAGAAAACTTTTGTGAATGTCACTTTTGTGTCATTTTTCTGCTGTTGATTGTCCTATTTAGGCAGGGTTTTTATCAGGTGTGTTGTATTTCATTAAGTTAAGGAAGATTTACTTACATATCTTCTTTTATTCAGCTTGTTAATTTTCATTAGTGCTGATAATATAAGGTTTTAAAAATTGTTTTCTGTCTTATTTGTATTTGGTGGTTGACAATTTTTTAATAGTCATTCTTTAGTCAATTTCTAAAGAAAAAGTCATGGTAGATGGTGTATGGACTGATTTTTTACATTGTCATCCAATCATAGACTAATCATGTATGTCAAGTGCATAGTCCAATAAGGTTTTTTTACTGGTTGGCAAGGCATAGAAATTGAACTTGAAAGTGTAGCTTGTTTATTTCTAGAGGTAGAAGCACTGTTTGAGCTTTTTTCTTAAAATATTTTTTTTTCTCTTATTCTTGATCATTGTAATTTTCTTAAAACAATTTTCTGAAGGATAAGTTGTTTTAAATTCCTTTCATATAGGAAGGATTAATAGTTCCCCCAATTTTTTGTTTTTTTTGTAAAAGATATTATGAAAATTGATCATATGGTCATTATCATTAATCTATACCCTAGGACTCATTATCTCTTAAATTTTTTTATGGAGTGAATTTTAGTGATACATTTTAAAATTCTAAAAAAGTTCCACATATGCTTTCTAATGTTCCAGTTGATTCCTGTTCAAGTCAATTTGTTACCGCTACGGATAAATTCATTATCAACTCCACGATTTGGGTTTTCTTCATCAGCTTCAAGTGAAACTAATGACAAGGAAAAAGGGAAGAATACAGATATTGGAGATTCTACAAATGATAACCCTGATAAAGAAAACAAAGAGGCCAAGAATTTTGAACAGGCCGGAGAAGCTAAATCCGCAGATAAAACAGAGGAATCAAGTTCTATTCGGGATTCTCAATCTCAGACTGTAAAAGGAAGGAGGAGAGGTTTTAAACGAAAAGCATTTTCTGATTCAGATTCAGATTCAGACTCAGACTCAGAGAGTGAATGTGATCTATCCAAGGATAATTTAATTAAACTTGTGGCTGAGAAAGAAGCACTTTTGAAGTTAAAGCACAAGGAGATTGAACAAATGCAGGATAAAGTTTTGCGTACTTATGCAGAAATGGAGAATATCATGGAAAGGACAAGACGTGAAGCAGATAATTCGAAAAAGTTCGCTATACAGGTCTAAGTCTGAACCCTTTTGTCCCAAATAATTTCCTCTTCAACTGAATGTTGAGTGGCTTAAATATGATGTAGAATTTTGCAAAGAGTTTACTAGATGTTGCGGACAATTTGGAAAGAGCTTCCTCAGTTGTCAAGGAAAGTTTTTCAAAAATTGATACACCTAATGACTCTGCTGAAGCGGTAAAACTTCTGAAAACACTTCTGCAAGGCGTTGAAATGACCGAGAAACAATTGTCAGAGGTAGAATGTTCTACTTTATGCTGTATCAATTTAAATTCCAAAGTCACAGCCAATCTGTTGTTCTATGTTTTTTTTCTTCTCATTTTTATAGTTAAGATTTATTCCCCATTTCTTTTCCGCTATCTTAGTTCCTCATTTAAATACTTTTGTCTAGTAATGATAGTGGAATGATGATTAATTGGGTTATGTGAGGGTAAGAGTGATTTGGTGGGACTAAGTGAGGAGGCTTTAGGCTAAAATTTGTGACCTTGGTTGTTCAGGTGCTGTGAGATCAGGGGCTTGTTTTTGTTTTGGTTTTGAATGGCCAATTTTAATTTTAAAAATCATAATCTTGTTGGTTCAAATTTCTTTTAATTATTTTGTGAATCATTATATAAAAAAACAGCTGTGTATTGGAACTCTAGAAGCACTTCATTTAATGGTCGCTAGATTGTTAATAGGATACTTAGTTTACTTGCTGAATTTTGATTTAGTTGATGCGTTTCTAAGAACTAGGGAATTTTGGGTAAAAACTTTATAACCTTCCCGTGCCATCTGATCAACAAAATGTGAAATAACATGTTGACTCTATATGGTGCGGGGTTGAATAGAGTTCAAAGCTTTTTCACAAATGCTTGGAAAACAAAGCTTATCTAATATTAAGAACACCAGATTTTTTTGACTCTGGCTTTCACAAGTATTCTTTAATTTTCCACTCCTAGATACAAACAAAGTTGTTTGATAACGGTTACAGGAAAAACTCTAGAAAGGATATAGAAATGCACACTTTTGATAGAGAACTAACCTCACTAGGTGAAAGATATGACAGTATGTTTCTCTCAGAGACTAGATGGTCTAATGGACAGTCGAGCTTATACTACTTTATGTTCTTATGGGATTTACTAAGACTCTTTATGCATGCAAGATGTTGTAGTTTTTGTGTTCGTGGTCTTTGGTCTTTTATGGGCTTCTTCAAAGTATCTTTGAAGAATCTGTTCAATATTTTATTGTGATTATTGACGCAAATCTTATCGAGATCTTTGATTTTGTTCAATATTGTGTTTTGCTAATATTTGATTTTGTCCAATATTCTGCTTTGCTAATTTTTTATTTGACGATATTTATTATAAACATCCCGAATGGAAAATAAAGAGCACATCTTACTTAAAACATTGTAATTAGCTATTACAACTTAATCTTATTTATTATAATCAAAACACTTAGTATGGATCATCCACTATGCTTGTCTAGAGTGTTTTAGACTAGACTATCCAGGATTAACAAAATGTTTTCTTAACAAGTTATAACTTTCAAGAATATTACAAAATGCTTTTGCCACTTGTATTTCACTGTAGATTCTTGTGTGCTTGAAATAATATATTTTTGTGGACTGCAAATTGCTTTAGGCTTCAGCCTATTGTAAAGCTAACTGCTACTGCTTACAGGTACTTAAAAAGTTTGGTATAGAAAAATTTGATCCTACGAATGAGCCCTTTGATCCACACAGGCATAATGCCGTCTTCCAAATCCCTGATGGCTCTAAGCCTCCAGGAACCATTGCAGCTGTTCTGAAGGTAATGTACATAATTTTTTAGTGAAGGACCATGATTTGCTTTTTCCTATTTTGTAATTTCGTTTTGACCCTTAAAACAGTTGATACAACGGGTTATTTTGGGTCTATGGGTCTATGAAGCATGGGTACTAAAAGGTTGTTGGCATATTTATTATTTTTATGATTATGCCGCATTTATATTTTTGTTGTTTTTGGCTAGAGTTTTAACGTGCTTTCTATTATTGGATTGATTTCATGTTGCCTATGGTTCCATTAAATAACTCTGGTCCTTTCAATTTGCTGTGCAATGAGTTCTGGTTTGATTTTGTCGGTGTTTCAAGGCAAATTTTATGTTTTCTAAAGCTAAAATCGAATGATACTTTCCATTTTTGAACCAGAATGTATTTAATTGCATGTTTGATGGTCTTGTTCTTGTTTTCTGTTGGGCTACTTATCTATGGAGATTGAAAAGATGAGTATAAAAAGCTATTCTATGGTTGTGTTTGCAGGCAGGATATATGCTTTATGATCGTGTTATTCGCCCTGCGGAAGTTGGTGTGACGCAAGCAGTGGAGAATGAAGAGAATAATGGAAAAGATAGTATCTCTGATAAGGGTTCATAGGATAAAGTTATTGGATCATTCCCATGTTCATTCAAATTTGTATCTCTTCTACAACCCAATATACATTCTTTTGAACTAGTTAGCAAGTTTTTGTCATCAAAAACTCACATTCATGTTCTCTTCTAGTTGGATGTAGTTTGAATCTTGAGTTCCCAAGTCATTAATCTAATGAAAGTCTATATTCAAATAACACCTAAACATTCAAGAACAAGAGATTATAAAAATATGTGATTATATAAGTTTTATTAAACTCTTTCATCATATGAAGTTAGACACACAAGTAAAGAAAGAAAAACCTTGTAAATATTATTCAAATAAGATTTTGGTTTCTTTGTTATACACTCTTTGGGTACTCTTTTAAGAACGTTCTAATTGAACATTCTGAAACAACTATTTTATATTTTTTATATAATGATTTTAATAAATAATTTATCTTCAATTGTTAGATTAAAAAAATTTGAGAATGAACAATAAATGTATTAGAAATTCTCTTTCACATATATAAATATAAGGATAATTTTGAGGCTTTCTAACCTCAACTAAGTTTTGTATATAGGTTGAAAGTCTCAGTATATTCTTTGTTGATAGAGAAAAAAAGTTTAACAAATCAAAGATGCTGATATTTTATGTATAAAAGTATTACAATAATAAAATATTAACATTTATCAATATAAAGTATAAACTATGGTTCATACAAACTGTTATATCTCTTCTGAACATGCAAACTAAACTAACTATATTATATACTCACCTTAGTTTTAGAAAAATAAAATAAATTATGATGATATTTTTGGTAAGTTATCAACCCATCCATCATTGTTGATAAAAGATGTTAAAGAAAATGCTTCCATTTCTGAATTATTTAGTTTCTTCAACCAAGAAACACGCTTTGAAGTATCAGCTCCTGGTCCTTCACAATCAACTTCAGCATAAGTGAGTCCATTCCTGTAATGATTCAGGAACAGATGAATCAAAATAAAGATAAATGCTTAAAATAATGTAAAAGTTCAGTAAAAACCTGAAATCACTCTCTTTTTTTTTTTTAATGAAAACATGAAATAATAAAACAATTTTAAGAGATGTATCCATTTAAACTTACTCATTGCCTACATAATGCCAAGCATTCCATCCTTGAGGAGTTACAATGGAAGAAAAATATGTTTTATGAAATATGACTCTTGAATAAGGACTCCATGCTCTTCCTAAGTTCACTTTACCATTCCCTATAAGAAAACCTCCTTCAAATACAAAACCATCTGGGTCATCTGGTGAACTTCGTCCTTGAGCTGTAACAAAGCCTGCTAGATTTGGAGATCTCCCCACAACATTGATCCAACAATTCTACAAGTAAAAGAAAACACATAAAAAATGAATGTTTAAAAGTGATTAACCTCATAAACCAGACAACAAAAGGCTTGATGAAACCTTGGCCTTAGAACATTCAGTGTAGTTAAGAATAAGTGTATTCCTAATCAAAGATATGAACCTATCTTCATTTCTTGTATCTCCTCTGATATACACAAGAATCCCCCTCTCCCTCTACCTGCCCCTCTTATGAGTTTTGTTCAATAATAAATGTCATTATCCATTTACAACTGACGACCAAAACCCCATAATCTATGCTGATATAGTATTAAAGGAAAAGACTTACGACAGACGATCTACTTCTACATTACATCATGCTTGGTCCATGATGCTACACTAAGGATTGAAAAATAATTAATGTAATTTACCTCATAGTAAGATTGTCCACTACCATATATGAAGTCCACTTCACCTTGAATGTAACAATCTTTGAAATAATGCCGTCCATATTGATCATACAAAGTGTCTTGATAACCTAGAAAACTACAATTATAGAAGAAATATTTATCTCCATGGAGTCTTGCTGCATTTGCTGGTTCGATTCGGCTTCCCACGTAGTAAGATTTATATGTTTTAATATCCACATTATACGAGTTCTGTAAATACATAACAATATATTAATTAGAGATAAAGAATATTGAAAAACTATGAAAATGGTTTGTTTTATCATTTATTGACATGTTCACCTTGAAAGTAATGCCACTTGCAATCACATTGGATGATAAAGAAGTAAAAGTAGAGTTATTGTTTATTGATCGGTGGTCTGAGTAACTAATGGTTGTTGTTGAATTACCCTCTCCTTCTAAGATTATACATGGCTTTTCTGTGGGAATAGTAACCCTTTCTCTGCATAATTACAATAAGAGATTAACTATAGAAATGTGAGTATATTATAGAAAATGTATACAAAACTCACAATTTATTTTTGAGATTGGATACTATTGTAATGCTTATTAGAGCAATATTAAAATTGATAAAAATGATAACTTTAAACATGTGAAACACCATATTATGGGTGATTCGATAAGTCCGATAGCGGATGACTTGATAAACCTAACAAACATTCATTAGAATAGGCTCGAAAATGAATCTGATACCATATTAAGAAGTAGATTTTAAACCTAACTTAATCTAATAAAATTCACTTATAAGGTAAGGTTTGCACCCACTTATATTTAGGAAATAATTTAATCTCTAGACAACATGTAATCAACAAACAAGCTAAGATAGGTTTATATGTTTATGCTAAGATAATATAATATAAAGTAAAAAACTACTTATGAAATGGTGATCACATCATGCAGATAAATGCACAAAAGATTAAAAAGGTCTAAAGTGGATTTATAGAAATAACATCCTTCAAAACAACAAGTGTATTTTTAAACCAATTTAATTCAAAGAGTAATCAATTTAAATGTAGCCATAAGAATCATGCTAAATGAAATCATGATCGAAATATTCATTGTAATTTCATAAAAAAAAAAACTTGTTTGTTGAATAAATTGTGTGATGTTATAAGAATATATATAATTTGAACTTACATGTATAAGCCTGCTTGTATATGAATCTTAACCCATTGATCATTGTTAATTTTTACAGAATCAATGGCCTCTTGAACTGTTCTAAATGCTGCTTTGCCTTCTTTGCCAACAATGATCGTTTCTAAAACATTATCTCCACCACAGTCTGTGCCTTCACCAATACAGAAGAAACAACTAAAGAACAATATTAGAAGAAAACTCATCATTGTAGAAAACAATTCCCTCATAAAAATACTGTAAGCATAGATATCCCTTTAATAGAAAAAAATAAAATATGGAAAACAACTATCTCATTTCTTTTTATAACTTCGAGAAAATATTTAAATTCATTAATTGCTACTAAATTATATTAAGTATGTTTTAAATTAATTTCCAATCACAATTAATAATTATCTAGTAAAATGATAACTATCAAATGCCTACATGTGAAAGAAGACAGTGGAACAATGATCTCGGCTGTTACAATACTTAAGAGAATACAATTTTAATTAAACACATTAATTAGTTTGCCTTAATAAACCGTTATTGAAAAAAAAAGTCCAAATGCTGCTAATTACACTTTTAATAACATGTTTAACTATTTTTATTTTCAGTTTATGAAATATTTTTATGAAAAAAATAATAATTAGTTACTATATTAATATAGTTTTATTATAATTTATAAATTATTAATATAGAGAAATTTCTATTATTAGTAAAAAAAATTATAAAATAAAAATAAATTATTAATTTTTTATTTTATAAAATAATAAATAATTTAGCTAATATAATATTTTTTTTCTGAAATTAATTGTTGTTTAATTTTTTTAATAATTTAAAATATACAAATTAAAATTTGAAGTTATATTTAAATATATGAGAGAGAGTATATAAATATGTTTATAAGAAGTTTATATATAATTTATATATTTCAATAGATTTAGTACTGTGAATTTAAAATATTGCAGTATAATAAATATATTTTAAAACTATAATCTCAAAATATATTTTAATTGTTTCTTTTTATTATCTTTATAGGAGATTTTAGAGAATATTCTTTCCTTTTTTTATTATTTTTATTTTTTTAAAATTTTCTAAGTAGTTATTTAAGCTATTTTTACACTTTTTTATTTTTTTTCGCATGAACTTGGTCTAATCTTTCTACTTTTGTATTTTTTTAATTTTATACTATTCTTTTATGTGATAACACGTGTCTAAGATGATTTTATACAAAAATTAACAAATTTATAAATTAGTAAATTGATAAATTAACTAAAAAAATTATAAAATAAAAATTAATTTTTAAAGACAAAAATAATTAATTACTATAATAATTAAATTAGAGATCATTTTAGATACTAAAAAAAATTTTGATTTCTAAATTAATTTTGATTATTATTAAATAGTTTATAAATTGATGTCTAATTAACCATTAAGATTTTTGGTAACAAATTTAATTAACAATTAAAATTTTTGGTAACAAATTTAGAAGTTTGAGATGTGATTTTGCGATTTGTGGAATTCTCTTATATTACTTCTTCTCATTGTAAAGATAAAAATATTTTAAATGGGACAAGAGAATATGAAAAATATATTCTTACCTTCTTCTCTTTGATTGGATTTTCGAGGATGAAAATTTGGGAGTTGATTTTGAATAATGAATATTAAATTTTCAAGAGATACCAAATGACAATATTGTTTGATTAAAAAAATAAAATAATAACACAATAATAAAATATTCACTTTTAATAGAATCCATCAACTAAGCATAAGATACAAGATAGAGACATAGCATAAAGAAGTTGAATCGAATTATTAGGATATTGTGGGTAAATTGTCAAACCATCCATCTTTATTGATAAAAGATGTAAAAGAAAAATCATTCATTTCTGAATAGCTTAGTTTCTTCGTCCATGCAACACGCTTTGAACTATCAGCTCCTGGTCCTTTGCAATCAATCTCAGCATAAGTGGTTGTGCTCCTATAGTTTAATAACAAATTAATCAAAAATAATAAATTTCAAATATAAAATATCAATATCAATCCAAAACAGGGTTGTGAGGTCATGGACCGATCAAATTAATATATTATAAGAGTTTGATCCAAGAAATTAATGAAGATACCCGCAAAATCTTCATAAAGAATAGAATGCGAAATTGGCGGAGGGGGGTTACGAGAATTTATGAAGGAATCAAGCCATGAAAGAGAACTGTTACAAAGAAGGGCATGAGAGAAGTTTTCTATAAGAAAGAAGGGAGGTCGAACAGAAAAAGGGACCAAAAATTAAAAACCATTGTTTTCGAATACCTTTAATGCTCTAGTTAAGGATCATTTGTCTTGGCTAGAAGAATATAATTCCTAAATTTTTAAATAATATATATACAATCACAGACTCCATGGTCGTAAACCCAACTCAGACTTGACTTGTAAACTCATAAAAGTTACATAAATGGACTTACGCATTGTCGGAAGCATTCCAAGCAACCCATCCTTCGGGAGTTATAATGGAATCAAAATAAGTTTGATGAAATATGACTCTAGAGTAAGCTCGCCATGCTCTTCCTAAATTCACTTTACCATTTCCTCTAATGGAACCTCCTTCAAATACAAAACCACCTGGATCATCGGATGAACTTCGTCCCTGAGCTGTAACAAACCCTGGTAAATTTGGATCTCTCCCCACAACATCCATCAAACAATTCTACAAGGAAAAAAAATACACAATGTTTCATTATTTGATTTTCATAATGAATTTAAAAAGTAAATATAAATTAGTGTAATTGACCTCATAATAAGATTGTGCTGAACCAAATATAAAGTCGATTTCACCTTCAATGTAACAATCTTTATAGTAATGACGTCCATATGCATCAAATAAAGTGTCTTGATAACCTACAAAACTACAATTATAGAAGAAAGATTTGTCTCCATATATTCTTGCTGCAGTAGCTGGTTCGATTGGTTCACTTCCTACATCTTTCGGTTCATATATTGTATTCGCCACATTATATGAGTTCTGCAAACCATAACAATACATTATATATAAAAGAATATTGAAGAACTATGAAAATAATTAATGGATCATTTATTTATATGTGCACCTTAAAAGTAATGCCACTTGCAACAACATTCGATGATGAAGAAGTGAATGTAGCGTTGTTATTTATTGAAGGGTGATCTGAGTAACTAATGGTTGTTGTTGAGCTACTCTCTCCTTCTAAAATTATGCATGGCTTTTCGTAGGGAATAGTAACCCTTTCTCTGCACAATTACAATATGAAAATCAAATTATACATTATTATAGTGAATATATTTTAAAAAATGTGTACCAAATTCAAGAACAAAAAATCATTAAAATATTTTTCAACAAGTTTGTAGTACTCCAATTTGGATGTAATAAAAGCAAAGATAAACAAAGAATCCTCCAATGAAGCTTACTCCATTAGGGTTTACATGCAAATTCTTACTATCAACATGTTGAATTGGATTTAGGATTTAGAATCAGAGTGATTCTTATGTATATATTGTTTATTGTTGATAAAAAAATTTGTTAATTTGGATGATGAAAGAAAAATGAAGAAATCTAGAGTGAGTTTATAGAAATAACATGTGTAAAAGAATCTTAAAAATAATGGATCTTACATGTATAAGCCAGGTTTTATATGAATCTTGACCCATTGATCATTGTTGCTTTTTACAGAATCAATGGCGGCTTGAACTGTTGTGAATGCTGCTTTGCCTTGTTGATCAACAACGATCGTTTGTGCAACACTCTTCCCACCACAGTCTGTGGCCTTACCAAGACAAAACAAACAACTAAAGAACAAAATTAGAAGAAACCTCATCGTTCCAGAAAACATTTCCATGGTGGAATATCCCTCTTCAATGAATCTTCTTCTATGCATAAACATCCCCTTTTATTACAGAAAAAGTTTTGGAAAAAACTATCTTACCTGTTTTACAACTTCAAGAAAATAAAAGAATATAATTCAATAATTATTTGATAAAATCTGAGAATCTCTTAAATTATTTTTCATTCCTAATTAATAACTTTCCCAGTAAAGTAAAATATTAAATATTATAGCGTGTTTGTTCGAAAGAAGACGAAGCAAGGATACAGTAATTAAAAGAATACAATGCTAGTTAAAAACTTTGAGCATAATTCATTAAAAAAAAACATATATTGAAAAAGTGTTGTTACAGAAAGAGCACGGACGATCCGTTGAAGTATTTAATATAGACAGAAATATCTTTTTTATATGTTAAAATCTTTTCTATATAACTGGTATTGTTATCCGTTTTTTAAATAAGAAATATTATTTTTTATTTAAGATTGATTTTTTGATCTTTAATTCCCGTTGATATTTTAATTCCCGTTGATACAATATTAATATTTTTAAATATAAAAATCGGTAGATAATCTGTTTATAATAATATCTGGTTCGATCTATAACCTAAGCTGATGAGATATGACACCACAAGTCTAAATATAATTAATTATCTATTTTTTAATAATTCTTTTAATTATTTAACTATTTTTATTTTCAATTTATTATATATTTTTTCTTAACTTTTCATTTCCTAAATTTGTAATGCATTATAATGAATATATTAATGTAGTACGCCTTTTTTTTAGGATTGATGATTATTAATTATTTATACTTTTAATAATATAAATATATTGCATAACATTGTACACAATTATGTGTTGTATATGGTTTGAAATATTTATGTTATATATATTGTTGCTAATTAGAAAAGGTATTAGCATAGCTTATATGAGTTAAAAAGATAACCTAAGTATTATTCCATTGTCCCTAGGTGGCTATTATGTTTTTGTAAGATTCAAGTTTAATTGAAATATTTTTTTTTAAGGAATAAAGAATAAAAGGTTGGTAATAGAGTACATATATAAGTATATTAGTTATTTTTTTTTTAAATATCTCTTTAATTTTTTATTTATTTTTTTTTTAGGTTTGGACAAGAATATGAGTGTAGGTAGAACAATTAAAGTTGAGTTTTGGTTAGTGGTTGAATTCGCACTAAGGATAATTTTTTTTGTATTTTTTTTCTCCACTTTTAGTAAAAGGGAAATGTTGTTAGATTAGGGATTGATAGTTGGTGAGTTTTGGTGAATTTTTAGAAGTGCCAAATAAAAATCTACCAGATATTTCAAAAATCATTACTTATAATAATTAGATATTACATAAATAAACATAGCAAACAAAATAACTGAGAACATGGTTCATATTACAAAGAACAACATTTGTTCATCGTGTATACAAAAATTATTGGGATATTGTTGGTAAGTTGTCAAACCATCCATCATTGTTGATAAAAGATGCAAAAGAAAATTCTTTCAAATCTGAAGAATTTAATTTTTTCATCCACGAAACACGCTTTGAAGTGTTGGCTCCTGGTCCTCTACAGTCAATTTCAGAAAAAGTGGTCTTATTCCTACCATAGGTTAATAAAACTTAATTAAAAATAGAAAAAAATGCTTAAAATATAAAATATCAATACAAAATCAAAAGTACTCTTTTAGTAAAATCATGAAACAACATAATTCTCAATTTTCAAGTGACTTAAAAATTATGATGGTTACTTTCTAAGGCCTTTTCTAAAAGATATATATCTGTATTTTTTTTTTTTTTAAACAATTAAAGGTTTAGTTTTAGATCTCTTTAAAGTAAAGTTGTTTTTTTGAAAATTTCCTTCTTAGATTGGTTCTTGGAACTATAGGTATGCATGCTCTCGATTAAAAGAGGTTTTTTTAAAGTGGCAAGATGGTGACTAATATATTTGAGAGGAGCTAGTTTTTGAGGTAATAAAAAATGGTAGGGTTTTTTATGTGGTTTTGTTAGGGTTGGCAATTGAAGATATCTTGTGGAGTTTGTTGTGTTCGGAGAGAAAAATGTTTATTTCTATGTTTTGTATAAAAGTTTGACTACTCTTTAAGTGAGCCATATTTATTTATTTTTTCTTATCGATAAAAAAATATATTTAAACTTACTCATTGCCGGTGGCTCTCCATGCAACCCATCCATGTGGAGTTATAATGGAAGAAAAATATGTTTCATGAAATATGACTCTAGCGTAGGGTCGCCATGCTCTTCCTAAATGCACTTTACCATTTCCTGTAATAGAGCCTCCTTCAAATACAAACCCACTAGGATCATCTGGTGAATTTCGTCCATGAGCTGTGACAAAGCCTGCTAGCGTTGGAAATCTCCCTACAGCATTGATTGAACAATTCTACAAGCCAAAAAATATATAAATGTTTCATTATTTTATTTTGAAATCGATTTTAAAAACTAATTAATGTAACTTACCTCATAATAAGATTGTCCATCACCATATATAAAGTCAACTTCACCTTGAATGTAACAATCTTTGAAGAAATGACGTCCCGAATGATCATATAAAGTGTCTTGATAACCTACAAAACTACAATTATAGAAGAAATATTTATCTCCAGATAGTTTTACTGCATTTGCAGGTTCAATTTTGTTTCCCTCATCGTAAGATTCATATCTTCTGGTGGCCACATTATACGAGTTCTGTAGATAAATAACAATATATTAAAGATAAAGAATATTGAAGAAATATCAAAATGGTTGTTCTATCATTAATTTGTGTTTATCTTGAAAGTTTTCTTTTTTAGCAAAGAATAAATAAAATAAAATGAGATATTTTAGGGATGTTTGAATCCTTATACAGAAAGTGACCAAGGTCAATCTATCCAACACCTAATCTAGAAACATACTTCAAACTTTACAAACTACCAAACCAATTCTCGATTGAAAGATATGATAACTTCACCTTGAAAGTAATGCCACTTGCAATAATATTAGGTGGTAAAGAAGTGAATGTAGCATTATTGTTTATCGACTCGTGGTCCCAGTGACTAATGGTTGTTGTTGCACTGCCCTCTCCTTCTAAAATTAAGCAAGGTTTGTCTTGGGGAATAAGAACACTTTCTCTGCACAGTCACATTCAAGAAAATAATCTCATATTAAGAAGTGAACTTTAAGTCTAACTCAATCTCATAAAATAATTTTTACACCTACTTATATACTAAGAAATACCATAATCTCTAGTTAATGTGGAATTTAAAAAAAAAAAACTTGTTTGTTGAATAAAATGTGTGATGTTACAAGAATATATATAATTTGAACTTACATGTATAAGCCTGCTTGTATATGAATCTTGACCCACTGATCATTGTTAGTTTTGACAGAATCAATGGCCTCTTGAACTGTTCTAAATGCTGCTTTGCCTTCTTTGCCAACAATGATCGTTTCTGTAACATTATTTCCACCACAGTCTGTGCCTTCACCAAGACAAAAGAAACAACTAATGAACAAGACTAGAAGAAAACTCATCATTTTAGAAAACAATTCCATGGGAGAATATTTGTTGAATAATCTTGTAAGCATAAACAAGTCAGTTCTTTGTTTTATAGCTTCGAGAAAATAAAAGATAAAAAATAAAAAATAAAAAATAAAAAGTAAAAAATAACTTAATCAATTAATCATTATTTAAAATATTTTTTAACGTCTAAATTATAATTTCCATGCATAATTAATAATTTCCCCATTAAAATATTAAATATTAGTGCATTTTTTTTGAAAGGAGACGTGGATCAATGGATATCGGCACAAAAGTAATTAAATGAATGCACTTAACTAGTTTAAATAATCTGCTATATGGAAAAAAATCTAAATCCTATGATTAGACTCTTCACAGTCATTTTAGTTTTATTTTAATAAAAGGTTAATATTTTCATTTTCAATTTGTTAAACACTTTTATTTAGCTTTATATTTTTAAGATATTAATTGAGCATATATAACTTAAAAGCATAACATTAATTAGTATTGTAGCATAGTTCATCAGTGAGAATCATTATGTTTCAATGAATCATCACTAAATGAATGGTTTTGTGTAATAAGTTACAAGTGTTGAAATATTGCAATAGTTATGTTTTTTCAGAAATGAAAACATATGGAATATAATAAATTTATTTTATAATATAAAAACAATCACATCTATCACTTTTTCTTTTTTAGCGTTAAACCTATTTTATATTATACCATATTTAAAACATTAACATGGATTCTTTTATAAATGAGTTCGAATATTCCTAGTATTTCTAATTTGTTTATTTTTGTTGATTAAAAAAAGGTAGATTCATTTACATCAATTTTTACTATAAATGTAAATTATTATTATTATTGTACAATTCCTTCATATTTTTCATTTGTAAAATATCTTTTAATGTAATCATTCTAAGAAATTTATTAAATAAAAGCGATTTATAGAAAAACAAAAATATTCGTTCACTTGTTTTAGATAAAAAAAATAATTATATTCAATATTTGGTACAATAAATAATATATATATACTAATATAATAGTAGGTTGGGATAGTAAAAATTATGATAGTAATAATGTTTAAATAATAATAATAATAGTGATAATGATAACAATACAAAAGAAATAATATATAATATAACTTAACAAATAATAAAATAATAAACTAATAACATAAATCAATAAGCTAATAAATTATAAGAAGTTAGTATAAGTAAATTAATAAATAAAAAGTTTAACTAATTAAAAATTATCAAATTTAAAATTTATTAAAGAAATATACTAATAAAATTAAATATTAAGAGATTAAAATATTCATAAATTAACGAATTAATAACTTACCAAAATAATTAATTAATGAATTGATAAAATAAGAAATTATTGATAAATTAAGAAGATAATAAGTTAATGAATTAAGAAATTAATAAATGATTAATAAAATAAAAAAGTGATATATAATAAATTAAATCTATGATACTTTTTTTATAAAAAAAATAGTTAAATTAAACGAAGAATTAAATAATTTTTGGTTTTTAAATTAATTTATATTATTGTTAAATAGTTTATAAATTGGTATCTAGATTCTAAATTTGCTACCAAGGTTTTAACTACCAATTATTTAGATTTTAAATTTGGTAGCAAAAACTCTGATCAGATACCAATTTAGAAACTATTTAATAATAATATAAACTAATTTAGAAACCAGCAATTTTTTTAATCTCTAGAATGATCTTTAATTTAGTCACTAAAGGAACTAATTATTTTTTGTCTATAAAATTGGTTTCTATTCAATGATTTTCCGGTAGTGATAGCATAACATATTCTTTGGGAGTTACAATGGAAGAAAAACGGAAGTATTGATCATCTTGAAATTTTCATCATATCACAACTGAAGGTTTGGTTGTGGGTAACTGTGAAGGTACGTTTAGCATGTTTTTCCTACTCAGATTAGTATCTTGAACCTCTGGTATGTATGAGGTCTATTAAAAATAATAAAAGGTAGAAGTATGTATAAAGGTTGAGGTATCCTTAAAATCTCCATTATTATTTTTTTTTTCTGATAAAAAAAAACAATAAAAAAAACACATGTTCTAAGAATTATGATATAGAGTAAGCACCGTACTCTTCTTAAATTCATTTTACCATTCCTTATAAGTAACCTCTTTCAACAACAAAACCACATGAATCATTTAATGAACTTTCTCCATTAGCAATCACAAAACCTAGTAAAAAATATGTGCTACTATTTTATTTTTTGAAGTAAATTTAAAAAATAAATAAAATATGGTGAAAGAAATAACAAAAAGTGACCTCGCATGACTTTTCTATTGAAATAGAAGCCATTTAATAGAATTAAACACGATCATAGAAAAGTGAATATATTTTACAAAAATGTGCACTGATTTTAAGAAAAAATCACACTTTAGCTATTAGATTAGTGATTAATTTAAAATTTAAAATAGTTAATAATTAAAACTTTCATAAAATATTAAATATCAATTTAAAAATTATTTTATATTTTTTTAATAATAATATAAACTACTTTACATATTAATAATTTTTTATTTTATTAAATAGTATTTAACTTAGTTAATATAATAATTAATTATTTTTTATGTATTAGTTGATATTTAATTGTTTTTTTTATAATTAATTATATGTATTTATAATTTTCTCTAATCATTAATGAAAGAAGAATGTTAGATTCCGATGCCAATTCTTAAACGGATTTGATAAATGTTTTTTTAATGAAATGGATATTATAATATCTTAAAAGTATAATATTGTGCCTAAATATCGACTGATGTTCTTATTCAATCTATCAATATTTAATTTTCTTATAAAAAATAATAATTATGTATGAAAGTTAACTAAGAATAATTAATATTTTTCAACCTATAATTGTAGTAATACTTCTTTTTCTTAAAATTATGAAGATAGAAGAAAGAAATATTTTAGTATTTAAAAGGGGTTCTTATGCTCCTAAGAATCACTCAACACATTAGCATGGAATGGTTTCATCATCCAATGACTTTCTTCCTGGTCTTGGTTACTTGTTCTTTCTTTTTCCTGAGTAAAGCCATAGACTGTGGAGGAAAACATATTTCAAATACCATCACTGTTAATCCAAATGGGAAAAAAGCTTTTAAAACAATTCAAGATGCCATTAATTCAGTAAAGAACAACAATGATAAATGGGTGAAGATTCACATCAAAGCTGGATTATACATGTAAGTTGAAATGATATTATTTATATATTACAGAATTTATTAAGAAAATGCATGTTTAAAACATTATTCTTACAGCTGGATATATTATGAAAATGAACTTAAAATTGTTTGACTTGATTGTTTATATCAACATCTCTCACACTTACCATAATATCAGTTTGTCTTTTTGGAGTCAAATTCAAATACTTATATTTGTAGTTGTGAGTTCCTCAAAAGTTATATTAAAGTATGATTTTTTTTTTCAACCTACTTTACTTTCTTTCACTTTGTTTAGAAGAAGATATAAAATAACATTCAAATGTATAATATTTTTTTAATTATCATGTTGTTCTTAAAAATCTTTTTTCAAAGTAATTATTTAGGTGTGAAAGCATAATTTTTCCTTGAATTATGCCTTATCATATGGATTGTGTCATTTTTAATTGTAGTCTTCATGGATCTACCCACTTATTTGTCATTTTGACCTATATTCTTCATACATCTATCCACTTTTTGCTTTGTTTGAAAATATGAATGATAGAAAGTGTAACTTTGTTATTGACTGTTCATTTGATGTGATAACATATGATTGTTGGTATTTGGAGTGTCAACCTAGTTCAGATGTCAAGTTACGTTGTGATGTCTAACATGAAATCTTTTATAAAAAAAACTTTGTTATTGACTGAACAACATTGACTTTTTCATTTAAAAAAAAAAAATCAACCATTCATAAAAAAACTAGGGTATTAACTTTAGATGAGTATCTCTCATCTTTATCATTTCCAATTTTGATAAAGATGAAAAATCACACTCAATACAATGTGGTTCTACCAAGGAATGAAATAGTATCCATCATTAAAAAAAACTTATTTATGATAATAACATTGTTTTCACCTTTGTTTTAAAATCTTCCTTGTAGTTTTTTTCTTACATTTGAAACTAAATGAAATTCATTCTTGTAAACATGTATATATAGTTATTTCAAAACTATAATTGTGCAGAGAAAGACCTAAGATTCCCATAGAAAAGCCATGCATCATTTTACAAGGAGAAGGTAGTCAAAATACACTAGTAAGCTTTTCAGTCCACAATGGAACAAATGATAGTTCTACATTCATTTCATCACCACCAAATGTGATTATAACCGGCATAACTTTCATGGTGAACTTTCACATGAACAAGTGATTTAGGGTTTATACTTCAAGCATTAATAATTTTTCAGTTTTCATTATCTCTAATATTGTTGTGTATCAACAGAACTTATATACTGGTTCACAAGCATTGGCAGCAAGTATATACGGAGACAAAACTTTCATCTACAAGTGTAGTTTTATGGGTTATCAAGATACTTTATATGATGCTAATGGACGTCATTACATAAAAGATTGTATTATTGAAGGTGAAATAGACTTTATTTTTGGTGATGGACAATCATATTATGAGGTAAATTACATTGATTACTTTTTAAATCTATTTTGAAAATAAAATAGTGAAACAATTATTTATGTGTTTTTTACTTGTAGAACTGTGACATCAAAGTTATAGGGAGAAACCCTAAAATACCCGGCTATGTCACAGCTCAAGGACGAACTTCATCAAATGATCCAGGTGGTTTTGTATTTGAAGGAGGTTCTATTGGAGGAAAGGGTAAAGTGAATTTAGGAAGAGCATGGAGACCCTTTGCTAGGGTCATATTTCACAAAACATATTTTGATTCTGTTGTAACTCCTCAAGGATGGGTTGCTTGGACTGCCAGTGGCCATGAGTAAGTTTAAATAAATATACATTTACTAAAATAATGATAATTTTTTTACCATGTTTCACTACAAGAAAATCATTAAATAGAAATTAAATTTAGAGACTAAAAAATTATTCGTATCTAAAGTACTTTCTATTATTAATAAAAATTTATAAAATGATTTATAAATTGATATCTAAATTAGTTACCCAGTTTTAACTACTAATATTTTAGATTCTAAATTAGTTTCTATCTGATGATTTTCTTGTAGTGTTTATTTTACTCGAAAAACTATAAATTACATTATTTTGTGTTTTTTAATTAAAGAATGTGCATTTTATTAACTCATGACTAAATTGTTGTAGGAATAGAGTCACTTATGCTGAAGTGGACTGTAAGGGACCAGGAGCTGATTCTTCAAAGCGTGTTTCGTGGATGAAGAAACTAAGTTCTTCCGATCTAAAACTATTTTCTTTTCCAGTTTTTATCAATAATGATAGATGGTTTGATACCTTACCAACAATATCTTAATGATGTATTTTTTTTTTTAAATTAGGTTAATGTTATTGTATACTATACTTAGTTTTGTATACATAAATAAGTGTACTCATTTCTCATATGAAGCATCTTGTATACTTCAAATAAATAAAAGAGAATATTTTATATAAATCTTTGTGCTATCTTTTTATTCTTTTGTAAAACAATAATAATTTTTTGGTTTATAAAACTTAGAAAAACGTTTTCCCCAAGTACAAAAAAATGGGGCTTACTTATATTGAAATGCAGTGTCAATCAGATTATGTATTGATATTTCTTCAAAATGTTCAGACACTTAAACATATATTTTTCAGGAATAACAAAGTTACTTCTCATTCTTTATTTATTTTTTCTTAATCTGTATATTAAAGTGACAAAACAATTATATTGAAAACTATATAAAAACATAAATAATTCTCTTATAGCTAAAGTGAGAATAAAGAGGCTTTACACTATCTAAAATTGTACACTACAAGAAAATCAATAAATACAAATTAATTTTAGAGACAAAAAATAATTAGTTACTATAGTGACTAAATTAAAGACTATTTTAGAGATTAAAAAAAATTATTGGTTTCTAAATTAGTTTCTATTATTGATAAATAGTTTATAAATTGGTATATAATTAGTTACCAAACTGTACAAGTTTCTTACAATATGTAGATGATGATATTTATACAGATGGATCTTCTATATATTGCACAATGAAGTACCACACCAGTGAGTGTATAGGAATCTAAATCTGCCGCTCATGTTATGATCTTCTACATCATAGGTCTTCCTGTTCCTTCATCTGGCTTATGTTCTTCATGTAGCATTCAGATTGAATGACTTTATGAAATTACGTCGTTACTTCCACATGGTACGGATAACGTAAGAGACATCTTTCTTTTTTCCAGGGGAATCCTTAGAATTACCACAAGTTAGCTTTCAATTCGCCTCTGACCATCAAATGAAATGTGAATAACCCGCTCTCCCCTGTTTGAAACAAAGGTGCTTCCGGTTCTGTCGGTGCTTGAAACAATTTTGTCTTCTCCATATTACTAGATCTCGAGATTCAATAATTTTACATTTTATATGAGGAACTACTGAACTCAATCACTTGCTGCCATTACTCTTCAATTTTCTGTTGAGGTCTATCCTGTAGAGGTACTCCAATTGGATCAGTGATCGATTTCTAGGTTTTGTTGTAACCTAGTTGGTTACTTTCAATTACGTAAATCAATAGCCAAATCTAATCACACCTTGTAGTAGCTGAGGAGTCAGGCTACATTTTCACTAAATCAGATTTTAAAACAGAGTAAGTTCATTTTTACTCTAAAGATCCCTTATTCTTTGTTTTTTCTTAGGATTTAGTCATCAATCTTGGTGAGGTCAGTTGAGAAAAAAAATCCTCTCAACTTATTCTACTCTATACTAAATTATGTTATGTTTGGATAACTTGCATTAGGCCCTTATATTTTGAAACTTATCCAGACTAAGAGGCTAAAATTCTAGAGGTGCTTGGGAAGCAAACAATTAAGGTAAGAGAAACTAACTTTATTTTTTTTTTAATAGTACCCTAAGCAAGAAAATCTGAATGTGGAGGGAGCATGGTCCCAATATTCAATTTATTAAACTTGTAGAAATATTAGATTTTGATGGTTTAGTATTTAAGTGTTGTTTTTATGTTAAATGAGATTTTGAATGTTGTGGATTGCGTTTTGAATGATATTGTATGATGAAAATTGTATGGAAATGAATTCATACATTTGGGATAATGTATGGAGTGATGTTTGTTTGTGTATTAAATATTGATGGTAATGTGGTAACAAAGATCTCTGAGCTTCACTAATGATCTAAGTCACAGACTAAGATATCAAGTGGTGAGAAGCTGATGGGGGTGTTCATACACACCGTGACATATGAGATACACAACTTGAGTTGTATTGAACTTACTCTGATAATTTCTCTTGGAATCGCTGGTAATCTTTGGATCATGTGTTAGTCTCTGGTAGGACTTACTTAAGGCGTCAATTGTTATTCTGTTTATTTTGTTTGTTGAATATCCTGGATGTGTATATTCACGTGAGATCTATGTGATTGTTTTATGTTGGAATTTAAAGAAGATTGAATAATTGAGAAATTGATCCATGTAATTTGCTTTGCTATTTTGATTGAATTGTGTATATTATAAAATTTTATTTCCACTAGCTTACCCTTGTTTTTTTTTTGTTATGTTGGAACTGCGATGACTGTACTATATACACAAGCACAAGCAGATGATCATACAAATGTCGAAAATTCTGGAGGTGTTGGAATGTTGTTTTGAACCTTATATTATTAATAGTTGTATTTTTATAAGTCATAATTTTATAATAAAATATTTTGAAAACTTTAAATATGAATATAAATCGGTATTATAATAGTTAGATATATTTTATGGGGTGTTATTTTTTTTCATATTAATGGTTGCCTTAAATGAAAATAAATGATTTTCTACCCAACTCAATTAAGTTTAATCCAATGCCCTTGTCCTTCTGCACAAGGAATCCAAATTCAACCTTCTGTCATGTCCATGAACAAGAAAAGTACATATTTTTATATCATTACTATTATTAATTAATAAAAATGATTGCTATTGATTTTTTTTTTCATTTTTAGTAATTATTTTAAAAGTAATAACATATTTTATTTACAACGCATGGAAAAAAATTTAAAATAAAAGTAAAGAATTATATTTTATTTTTAGTTAAATTTATAGTTTTAAGTTTGTTGTTTGATTATTTTATAATTTAAATTATTTAACTATCAAAATGATTTATTTTTATTTATAAAAAAATATAAAATATAAACATACTTATAACTAGGTATCTAGTGCGATTATTTATAACTCCTAAGAAAAATTGAACATGTTAGGAAGTACATGTCAAATCATTAATGATGTTCAACTAACTTAATTAAACTCCCATAACTTCATACTTATTTTTTCAAGAATCATATTAGAGTCAAGTACACTGTAAGACATTATGTTTTATGTTATTGTTGCTATAAATAGTATTTTTAAGATAAAAGGAATTTTTGTATGGTGACAGCAAATTCAAATGAAAAAATGTTAGTGTTATGAATTATGAAGCTCAAGACATCTATTGAATATTAAGACGCGTACTACACACTTATGATAGTGAAGAATTTAATTTAAAAAATATATTTTTAGATATTTTACAATTTTCACATAATATAATTTTAAAAAGAACAAGTAATTTTTTAAAATTAATTTTTATTATAATTTTAAAAATAAGAACAAATCCTATGTATATTTAGAAATATTTATATTATGTATGTATTATTATAAATGTTGTTATTTATTCTTTTATCATATTTTTATATAATGCAATTTTTTTTAAGTTGTTAATTTATCTTAAATTAATTTTAAGTAAGATGCTAATTTTAATGGTAATTGTTCTTACAAGGTCGGACTCCTCTTATAGTGACTTTAATAATCTTCGTCTTCTCGCCCTCACGGTTCCTGTGTTTGGTGTCTTCTGGACCTTCAACATGAGCGAGATGAGTACCTGTGAAGGCGCTTCGACGCTCAAGTCAGTCCGAGTAAAATATATAGGTGTGTTAAGGATCAGAAAAATTATCTCTAACATTGGGTCTCATCGAATATTTATAGCTTTATATTGGACTTTAACTGTTACGGGCCTGCTTTTGGATTCAGACGAAGGTTCATTTGTGTCTTAATCATGATTTATGATTAAACTGACTTAATTATGATTAATCATGGTTTATGTTTATCGTCTGCTTTCTAGTTCGTTTGCCTTTATCGACTACTCGACCTTTCGCCTCCCGATAGTAGAATAATAATTAAGAAAGGATAAAATGTTTTCTATAAAATCATATATTCTAACTATTCATAGATAATTTTCAACTATAAATTTTTATTATTGTCAAATTATATAGTTGATAATAATTAAATACATAAATTCGTATCTCAAGTTTTTACTTATAGGATCTGTGTTTGTTGTATATAAATAAGTGACTATTGGGTGATGAAAAGAGTGAGAAAAAAAGTTAATTAGGGTTTGCAAGAAGAAGTAGAGTGAGAATGGGAAACAGAGCGTTTGCATTAATGGTGATGGTTGGTGCGGTCTTAGTGCTAGGGAACCTGCCAGGGATTTCAGCACAATGCGGAGGAAACTTCACTGCCATTTTCGAACAGTGTGAAGTGTTCTTCAGAGAGGACGGGCCAAGAGAGCCATCAACAGAGTGCTGCGATGAACTGCAGAGACAGAATATAGATACCAACTGTGCCTGTGCTTACATTGCTAGTAGACCTCCTGGCATTGGCCCCAGGAATGGAATCGATCTCAACAGAACTGTATATGTCACCAGGGCATGTGGAATCCCACTTTCTCCGGGACAGGAATGCGGAGGTAACACGACTTCACTTATATACGATGAAATGTATCTGATAATTATCGACTTATATACGATGAAATGTATCTGATTTGTCTGAATGACTTGGAACTGTTGTTTTCAGAAATAATCATTGCTCCTACTCCTGCTCCTTATCCGCTGGACTGAGCTTCAACTCGACAATGAAGACTAATGCATAAAGTAAATAAGTGAGCCAAACATGGCCTGCACTGCATGCTTCCTACTACACTGTGTATCTTTCTTTTTCTTTTTCGTGCTTTATAAGTATGAAGTGGTCAATGTAAGACACTGAGATTAATGTTAATTGAGACAGTGCCTGCATATATACATATAAATTAAAATACATGGTCAAAAACTATATATATACCTATTTATAGTATAAATTCTCCATGTTTTATTCTATACGTGTAGAATCATACGTTTCCTGTCAAAATATTGTTGTAACATGTTCATAGAAAATACAGCAAAAAGTAAGATTGAGCTACTGATTTGATTATAGCATATATGATAAACTGTGTGTTTTTGTTTTGGGTTGTTCTTCTGTTTTTGGACCTGTTTTCTGTTTGTTTTTTTTCGTTTTGTAACTTTTATTTTTGAGCAAATTCTTCATACACCACATTAATTGTGATCTATTTTTAATTTTCTGAATTTTTATATCTGGAACACAAATAAGATAATTATGAATATGTAAATCTGGAATTAAAATATGTCTTCCGAATATATGATCATCCACAATTCATACCTTTCAGATATTAAGATTCGAAAAATGATACGAAAATCCGGAAAAGGTAACAAGGATAATTTGGGGTTTTAAAAAATATAGGTGTAAATCAAAATTGATTTGGTGAGGAAGAATTAACCTGTGTAGAAAGTACTTTTTTATTTCTTAAATCAAATTCTTTCTTTTTCTTTGGATCCTTCTTCTCTTCTCTTCTTTAATTTTCTGCTTTTCTTTGCTATCTATTTCTGGGTTTTATCTTGTTTCCACTGCAGGTTTTCTTCTCATGGCTTCTCGGATTCATCTTCTCAATCTTTTGTGATAATATATATATATATATATATATATATATATATATATATATATGAAACAATATTAATATATTTTTGCACACTAAATTCACTTGAAGACAACATAATAATTAACTTTTTTTTTAAGATTTATATTAAATTTGAACTTAAAAATAATACTTTTTATAATTAGTTTGATAATTTATCCTTCACAGTATAGATTTTATCTTGTCACTCTAATATAGATTTCATCTACAAACTTCACATATGAAAATGATTTATTACACATTTTATTGAGTTCTAGTATTTTTCATCCTCGTAGAAATCCGCATTTATTACTTATTTTTATTTATTTATTTAACTCAATGCACGGATAGAATTTAAAATTTCATCAAATATTTGAACTTAGTATTAACATTATATATTATTAACTTAATATTGCATCACCTTACATAACATTATACATATGGTGTGTTGTATTAATTCTACTCAATTATGTTCGATACATGGTTGGATATATATGGATACAAGATATTTTAAATAGTCACAATATGATAGAATGATAGAGTATGATATATGTATATTTTGTTGTTATGAGAATAGCTATTTTTTAAAAGTGTTTAAATATTTTTTAGATGCAAGTCTATTTAATTTATTTATTGTTGATTAAAAAATAATTATTTTGTAAGATGAGTAAACTTTTTTTTTTTCCTTTTTAATTTGTAACTACTCTTAGTTTCTAAATCTTTTCGAATAGAGTTGGAACCAAGAGAACGATTGTCTTCCTGCTCGGTCGATCGGTTTGCTATCCCTCCCTTTGAATGAACTCCTTGCACTCCTCTCACCTCTCTACTCCTTATCTCCATGAACTTCGGACGAATGGTACCTGTAAAAGGCACTTCGACACTCAAGTGAGATTTCGGTATTCGTCACTCGGTGTATTTAATACTGAATGATGGTATATTTAGTTTTTGAAATTTGTGTCTATTTATATAATTATTATAAGTCGTTTGTTATTAAGACAAATTAAGAATGTTCATGGATCATAATTAAAAATATATTTACTAATATTTGATTATTAATTAATCTTATTAATTTTTTTGGGTGTGGATCGATTGTTCGAACTCGACTGGTACACTGAAGTTTATTATAAGATAAATAAATAATATTTGATTTAGAAAATTAAGAACTTTTTTTAAAGTCTCAAAAATAGATATTCTACAGAGAATACTAGCGAGTATAATATGAAACAATCCTTTAACGCTTCGGTAATCATATAAGTTAAGAAGTTACTAATAACATGTATTAAAAAATCAACTTTTTTAAGAGTTAAAAAAATTAAGAAATAAAATCAAAACATGTTTTTGTTCAATACATTTTAACACTTAAATAAGTTAAAAAAAAAAAAATAAGGATCATTTATAATATCTAATATTAAATTATTTGTATCAATATGATCTAATCACATATAAATATAATATATTTTAAATATTTTAAACCTATTTATATAAAAAAAAATTATTCAATATAAAAAAAGTTTTGTATTATTGGACATTTTTGTAACTAGTCCAACTCCATCCTAGATCAAAACACTCTTATGATTCAGAGTGTGGTGTGGACCATGAAATTTACTTAAATGTTATAATAAAGTTTATTTGTCATGTTTAAAAAATGTTAACGTTGTTAAAGACTCGTTCTAATTATTTACTTATTATAAGTATTTAAATAGTCTAAAATTCTAATTAAGAACAAAATAAAAAATATGTTTATCCTAAAGTTCAACTAAAATGTCCAAGACGTTACTAAAGTAATTAAACATACACCAACCTTCATCAAGAAAATGTCAAAAACAAAATGTGATGGCACTATATATGGGTGGTAAAAATAAATTATTTGACTCAAGCTCAATAAACTAGCCTTGTGATACTTGTAAGACTCCAAATTAAAAAAAAAATACCTGTATAATAATTAAGATGTGAATTTACTAAAAGTCATAAGATTTTTCTATGGTTAAAATAACTTACGAAACTAATTAATTAATGAATTGATAAATAATAAATTATTGATAAATTAAGAACATAATAATTAATGAATTAAGAAATTAATAAATGATTTAATTAATGATTAATAAAATAAAAAATTGATATATAGTAAATTAATAAAGTAAATCTATGATATCGTTTTTTTATATAAAGAAATAGTTTAAATTAAACAAGAATTAAATAATTTTTTTTTTCTAAATCAGTTTCTATTATTAAATTGGTATCTAATTATCTACCAAGGTTTTAACCACCAATTATTTATATTCTAAATTTGGTAGCAAAAACATTGGTAGCTAATTATATATCAATTTAGAAACTATTTAACAATAATAAATAATAAAAACTAATTTATAAACTAAAAAAAATAGTGTCATAGTCTGTAATTTAATCACTATGACAACTAATTATTTTTAATCTCAATTTTTTTTATTCAATCATTTTCTTGTAGTGATATCATGAGATCCTTATTACTGAGGAATTACAATAGAAGAAAAATCATATGTTATAAGAATTATGATATAAGTAATCATCCATTTTCTTCTTAAATTCATTTTACCATTCCTTATAAGTAACTTCCTTCAATAACAAAACCACATGAGTTAATCGATGAACTTTCTCCTTGAGCCATCACAAAATCTAGTAAATTTGGATTTCTCCACACAACGTTAAGCCAAGAGTCCTAGGAGTGAGAAAACACCAAAAATACGTGTTATTATTTTATTTTTCGACGTGAATTTATTTTATTTTTCAAAGTGAATTAAAAAATAAATAAAATATGGTGAAAAAAAGGAAGGAAACGTCATCTTAGACTTTTCTATTGGAATAGAAGTCATTTAATAAAATTAAACCCGATTATAAAAAAAAAAATAAGAGTTTAGCTATTAATTAGTTTAGTGATTAACTTATAATTTAAAATAATTAATAATTAAAACTTTTATAAAATATTAGATATTAATTTAAAAATTATGTTATAAATTTTTTTTAATAATATAAACTTTAGATATCTTTTTGGTTTATTAAATAGTATTTAACTTAGTTTATACTTAGTTTAGTTAATAAAGTGATTAATTTTTTTTAATAAATTAGTTGATATTTAATTATTTTTTTATAATGATAATATTTATACTTTAATAATTATATGTATTTATAATTTTCTATAATCATTAATGAAAGAAGAATGTTAGATTCGGTTGGTAATTCTTAAATGGAATTGATAAATTTTTTAATGAAATGGATATTATAATATCCTAAAAGTATAATATTGTGCCTAAATATCTACTGATGTTCTTATTCGATCTATCAATATTTATTTTTCTTATGAAAATTAATAATTATATATGGAAATTAATTGAAAATAATTAATATTTTTCAAGAGATAATTGTAGTAATACTTCTTTTTCTTAAAACTATGAATATGGAAGAAAGAGATATTTTAGTTCTTTTCAAAATTGAGAGAGAAGAGTACTCCTTTTTTAAGTATTTAAAAGGGGTTCTTATGCTCCTAAGAATCACTCAACACATTATCATGAAATCTTTGATAATCATTAATGAAAGAACAATGTTAGATTCGATTGGTAATTCTTAAATAATTGATAATTTTTTTAATTTAATGGATATTATAATATCTTAAAAGTATAATGTACCTGAGTGGAGAGACGGGGCCCAGGCACGGTCGGTTGACGTAATGAGATTGCTGACGTGTTGATCTTCTTCTCCTTCGGTCGGTCGTTCCTTCTTGGTGTCTCCTTCGGTCGGGCGGGG
>Ga0123342_1001055_pt1 | contig 45961 bp, 25 predicted proteins | sample Turbeawhitnodule_FD_89960 | JGI IMG/M metagenome (GOLD analysis project Ga0123342, IMG submission 89960) | Root nodule microbial communities of legume samples collected from Mexico - Turtle bean Mexico white nodule | ecosystem: Host-associated > Plants > Roots > Nodule | place: Mexico: Nepantla...
ATAGAGTATATTTTTATTTTATTTTATATTTTGAATTTTTTTTAAAAATAAACAGAAATTTAAATTGCTAACTAAAATAAAATCAATAACTGCCAAAAATACAAATTAAAACTTAAAAAAAAAAAAAAACAAAAACAAAAAAAAAAAAAGAAAAAAAAAAAAAAAAAAACTAAAAAAAAAAAAGATATAAAAAAAAGGCAAAAAAAAATAAGATAAAGATAAAATATAAAAAAAATCCAAACAAGATAAAGATAACATATATGAGGTGATACTAAATAAATATATGTTGATCATAAAAAGGAAAATAAATGAAAGATGATCATTCATTTAATATTTTTTTAATGGTACATTAAATAGTTTGTGTGAAATGAAACTCAATTAATGACGAGAAGTGCACAATCTAGTAATATTTGGACAAATTCTTTATTTGTGTGTCCTGGTGTTTGATAATATGAACATTTTTTTTGTTCGATCATTCTCTTATGTTCATATCAGTCCTTATTCAACTTGTTTTTTTTATAATTATGTCCTGTATTTTTCACTTAAAATTAACATGATTACATCATCAATAATAATAAAAATAAATACTAATTTATGTTTATATTTAATTTATTATTTATTTATTTATTTTTGAAATGATGCTAGATAGAAAAATAAAAAATAAAAAAGTGTTAGATAGAGAAATAAAAACAAAAGAGTGATAAAAGAAATAAAAATAAAAGGATGATAGTTAAAGAAATAAAAATATAAATGGTGTAGATTCCGTTTTCATAAAATTCAAAATTTTAAATATTTTAATGATTTTGTTCCCTAATTATATTTCAAAACTAAATCAATGAGTTGTGTCTGTCACACTCAGATAATTCAGCTTCAAAAGTGACAGACAGGGGTACCGAATCACTTTCTTCGAAGCTACGTATTCAACATTCATACAAGTTATTGGGCATGGCTTTTAGGGTTTCTTCCAAGCTTATCTCATCATATCAAATAAGCAAAACCACAAGGATATATTTTATAATTTAAATTATATTTCAATCACTACTCACGTTCGGCTTTTTATTATATTTCATATTTAAATAAATATTTTTTTCGTATATTTTTTTGTTTATTTTTTTAGTTTATGGACTCACACTTAAAACGTACTTACGTTAAAGAAATCATTATAATAATATTTGCAGCATTTTTTTATATTTGCAGTATTATCATTGGTTTAAAAAGCAATTCTAAAAGATATTATCTAATAACTCCTTTTCGCATGATTAAAAAGCACGTGTGTTATTTTCCAAGAAAGAAAAGTAGTTGTATTATTTGAATTTTAATTAATAGACTTAACTAAAAACGGAAAAAATATATTATTCCTTTTCGATATAGTAAATTGTTTCTTTTCTGTAGATACCCAAAGCAAAAACATGCTTTAAATATATCCACTTCAATCCAGTGCCAAACTCTATTTGAGGATATATTTTGGAACAAATTCAATCGTAATACATTATCAATTATAAAATAGATTTTAAATATATATATTTTTAAATAATATATTGATATTTTAATGTATTTTAATTAAATTTAATGAGTATTTAATAGAAAAATATTTCAATTATACTTTCAGTTAGTCTAAGTTGAAACGTGTACGACTTTAACTCCCAAATAACTTTCCACTCAAGTCGGATATTCTTATTTTGGTAATTGAACAAACATAATTTTTCTATTAATCAAATTAAGCATCTCTCACTCTGACATATAGAAAAAATATTCATCAAATTATTAAATAATCGTGTGTTGAAAAACGTATGAGTTGAAGCTTGGTTTTCTAATAAAAATCGATTATAGATGTAAAAAAAATCTATTATCATTCAAAGTATGTTTAATTGAGAAGAAAAAATAGACAGAAAAATATAATATATATATAATTCAGTTTAGTTTAGTTTAAAATAAAAAAATCATTAAATAAAATTCAATTTCTATCTATTTTTCTTTAATTCAAATTTGAAGTTATCGTGTCGTCTAATATAGCACGTGTAAGTTAGGTTTTGATACATCTAAGTTCGGGCTGCTTGAAGGCTGAAAATTGTGTATTGTTTTGATAACCTTAAAAAAATCAATATTTTTTCTTAATGAAATTTGAATGTATTTGGTCAAATATTTATTGAGGTAAATTTTTTAGTTTTATAGATCAAATTGCGAATTTTATGTTGGAAAGAACAATTTTTTAGAAAGTTGAGAATAAACCACGAAAGGTGGTTAAGTTACAAAATGATACTATGAGATATGTTTGGGAAGCATAGCAGGAAATAAAGTTGTACCAGAAGTTTACTTATAAAGATGTGTTACGTTCACAAGAAAGAAACACATTATCATATACTTATAAATGTGAAGAATGCATTTATAAAAAAATTATAAAGATAGTTTTTAATGGAATCTCTCTTTCTAATTATATTTTTCACTTACAAAATTTAAACTTAATAGCAGGATATACAAGTTGGATACCATGTATATTACTTTAAAAATTCTTTAGAGTTTTTTATTACGAGTTGAGATTACGTTATGAAACAATAATTTAAAAATTGCACCATCGTAAACAGAAACCAAGAGGTAAACGAGTGTGCATTTTTTAAAAACAAAAAATTGAAGTCCCTTTAACTAACCCACTTAAATTCCATGAGTTCTTAGGGCGGTCGTCGTTGGATCTTTGTCGGAAAAATAAACTTTTTGAAACCACTGTTCTTTTCTCAAATCTCACTCACTTGTTTATTTTTAGAAAATGCTTCACCATTATTAGTGTCCACTACTTATTTTATTTATTTATTTTTGTGAATGTTGGCACTGCCAAGTTTCTTTATACTTTACAGGAATTTTCCTCTCGCCGCCAGCTACCCACCAATGCCAATGTTCTGCCAAATTCAGGAATCAATGAAATCTAAATCTCACCAATAGTTAACACAAGGTCTTAGATTGTACTATCCATATTGTTAATGTTCGGTGTAACTGCATCATTGGCTAGGCTTGTATTTGTTCTTCATTCTTCTTTTTCTCCTTAGTTGTCTTGTTCGTTCGTTGCCACCTACAATGTCTTCTCGTACTTTGTTTTTCCTTGTCCTTAATTTGGTTCTTCAACTTTTGACTTCGTTATCCGCTAATGAATTTGTCTACAACAAAAACTTCAACTCCTCTAATGTGAAACTCTTTGGGAATGCCACCATCCAGAACTCAATTCTCAGGCTCACAAACAAAACTTTCTTCTCCATCGGACGTGCCTTTTACCCTCACAAAATACAAACGAAGCCACCAAACTCTTCCACTGTTCTTCCCTTTGCAACTTCCTTCATCTTCTCCGTTGCCCCTTGTGAGAACTTCCCTGTTGCTCATGGTTTTGCTTTTGTTTTCTCGCCGGTGATGGACGTAAATGGAGCACTCTCGGGGAACTACTTGGGCCTGTTTAACCGCTCCACTTCAGGTAACTCTTCCAACCATGTTTTTGCGGTTGAGTTTGATGATTTTAGAAACGAGGAGTTCAATGAGAAGAATGATAATCATGTGGGCGTGGACTTGAATTCGATGATTTCGGAGTATTCAGAGCCTGCCGGGTTCTGGGGTGGGAGAGAGGGCGAGGATTGGGAGGATTTGAAACTGGCTGATGGTAGAAACTATCAGGTTTGGATTGATTTTGTGGATTCCGTGATTAATGTTACTATGGCACCAGCAGGGAAAAAGAAGCCTAGCAGACCTTTGATCAGTAAGCCTATTGACCTTTCTTGGGTCTTGTTGGATGAAATGTATGTGGGGTTTTCGGGATCAACAGGGAGAATGGTGGACAATTGTAGAATCTTGGCTTGGAGTTTTAGCAATTCCAACTTTTCAATTGGTGATGCTTTGGATACCAAGCATTTACCCTTGTTTGTGCATCCCAAAACGTTGCTGTTTAGATCAAATGGTTTCATTATAGGTGTGACTTTCGGGGCATTTTTTATGGGGGGCTTCTGTGCTTTGTTGTTTTTTTATAGTTTGTTCAAAACCAGACGGGAAGAGAAGCAGGAAAATTTTGAAGACTGGGAATTGGAGTATTGGCCACACAGGATTAGCTATCAGGAGATCTGTGATGCAACCAGTGAATTCTCTGAAGAGAAAGTGATTGGGGTTGGAACAAGTGGAAAAGTATACAGGGGAGTTTTGAAGGGAGTAGAAGTTGCAGTGAAGAGCATCAATCACGAGACACGGCATGGAATGAGAGAGTTTCTGGCAGAGATTTCAAGCCTTGGCAGAATGAAGCACAGGAATTTAGTGGGTTTTAGAGGTTGGAGCAGAAGAAAAGGAGGAAAACTTATACTGGTTTATGATTACATGGTGAATGAAAGCTTGGACAAAAGGATCTTTGAGTGTGAAGATGCAATGCTGCTGAGCTGGGAAGAAAGAATTAGAGTTTTGCAAAATGTAGCTGATGGGATTTTATACCTACATGAGGGTTGGGATGTTGAGGTCTTGCATAGGGACATCAAAGCTTGTAATGTACTACTTGACAAGAACATGAATGCTAGATTGGGGGATTTCGGGCTTGCAAGGCTGCATCACCAGGAACATTTGGCTGACACAACAAAAGTGATAGGAACTCTGGGGTACATGGCACCGGAACTAGTTCGAATTGGGCGACCAACAGCTGCGTGTGATGTGTTTAGCTTTGGAGTATTGGTTCTAGAAGTGGTGTGTGGGCGAAGACCCATCATAGCAAATCAGCCACCATTGGTTGATTGGGTGTTTTCCCTTATAGAGAAAGGGGAGTTGAGTTGTGCTATTGATGAGCGTTTGAAGGGTCAAAGTGGTTATAATGCTGAGGAAGCTGAAAGGATGCTTCATTTGGGTTTGTTGTGTGTGGGTACTGACCCTGTTGTTAGGCCAACAATGAGGCAAGTGGTGAAAACATTGGAGGGAATAAAATGCACTGAGTGCAATGAAGAGTGCATCCATTTGGGTCTGCTAGGAAAAATAAACTCAGCAGCATCATGGTCAAAAAGTTCTACAAGTTCTTCGTATGTAAATTATCCTACCTTTGATGAAATTTTGCAGACCAAGTTTTATTCTACAGCATCTTTAAGCGTCTCTTGTCCCAGCCCACAGCCACAGTCAGAGTTTGTTTCAGAAGGAAGGTGAGAGCTGAAATTGGAATTGCAAAGAGTTAATGCTGCTGTTATCAAGTAACAAACATTTCCATTTGTAAAGTTCAAGCAAGCACTTGTTACTCCCAAAGTCGAGTTTCGCTAAAACAGTGATCTTAAGTCTCAACGACTGAGGTTGCTAAGATTTGTATAAAGTTAGGGTGTTTTTTTTTTTCCTCTACTACGCCATAATTTTTGTTTTTCAAATTTCATTCTTTGGTGTTCTAGTTCTTTGAATACTACTTATGTTCAACGTTCTTTGAATACTTACTTATGTTCAACGTTCTTTTTGAATGAACCAAAAATTTAATTGACACGTGGTGTCTTAAATTTCTGTATTTATTACATGTGAAACAGTGTTCCAGGCAGATAATAGTTATTTCTTTTCCTTCCAACACAACGTGATTACAGCATACAACGAGTGTTGGCAACATTTATGTCAGACGGTTCTTTCTGTTTTTTTTCAACGCCAGAAACACATGATTTGCAAAATTTTGAAGATACACGTGTGTAGCAAATAATTATAATCTATTCTATGCAGATTATCAATGAAAAAAAATGAAGTTGATATGGAACCTATGTTCCAAGAAAATCAGTTTCCTTCTTTTTTATTCCATACATTTTTTCCTTTTATATATTTTCTATGCCACTTTGAAAAGAGTGAAGTAAAGAGATGAAAATTGGAGTTGGAAAATGATAGTGATATTACCACTATTAACTCTGCCTTTTTCTTGACCAAGCACACCCAAAAATCTCATATATGTAGGACAGATATCTAAGACCAAGCACACCAAGTATCTCGTGCTCGTAGGACAAATATCTGAGACTAAGGTTGGTTTGGGATTAGTGATTATTGGCTGTATTGCTGAGATGAGATGATGGTATCTAACACGAATTTAATTTAAAATTTAGAATAAGATAATTTAGGAATTGATTTTTTTTATTTATATTAAAGACATTATAAAAGTTGATAATAACTTTTCAAACTTTAAATAAATACTCACTCTCTTATAGAAACTTATAAGACATTTTTCAACCATACACGTCTTGATCATCTTAATGGTCCTTCCCCTACGAAATAGATACAAAATTTCCGTGACATGTGTGAATCGATGTGTTGATTGACGACAAACAACAATAACCTGTGTAGTCCGGCACCAAGTTACTACCTTTCCTCTTTGCTTTTGAAGGGTTAAGTAGAGCTGAAGATTAACATATATGTAGCTAATTTCATTTGGCAAAGTTTTCCTTCCATTTTCAGTCCCTTGCCAATGTCTCCACTGAAGCTTCTTCTCATTCTTCTTCACATTGCAACCACTTTGAGCTCAGTTTCCACTACGGAATTTGTCTATAACTCAAACTTCAACTCCACAAACATCATCCTATATGGAAATGCCTCTATACAGACCTCCATTCTGACTCTCACAGATTCGAGTTTCTTTTCCATAGGCCGTGCTTTTTACCCTCACAAAATACCTACCAAAAAAGCCAACTCTCCCACTTTGCTCCCCTTTGCAACCTCCTTCATTTTCTCTATTGCTCCCATTAAAAACCTTATCACTGGCCATGGCTTTGTCTTCCTATTCACACCATCAAGAGGTGTAAATGGTACGACTTCAGCTGAGTATATCGGTCTTTTCAATCTTAGCAATGAGGGCAATCCTCAGAACCATGTTTTTGGAGTTGAGTTTGATATAGTTAGAAATGTAGAAGAGTTCAATGATATTAGTGATAACCATGTCGGTGTTGACATAAACTCGCTTCGCTCCTTAACTTCTCATGAAGCTGGCAATTGGGGAGGAAAAGGTGACAAAGAATTTAAGGTGCTGGACCTAAAAAATGGAGAAAACTATCAGGTGTGGATTGAATTTATGAACTCCCAACTTAACGTTACTTTAACTCGGGCAGGACGAAAGAAGCCTAGAGTGCTTCTTATCAGTAGTAATGTTAACCTTTCAGGGGTTCTTATGGATGAAACATATGTTGGATTCACTGCAGCAACAGGGAAGTTAGTAGACAGTACCAGGATTCTTGCTTGGAGTTTTAGTAATTCAAATTTTTCAATAGGTGAAGCTTTGGTGACAGAAGGTTTGCCTTCATTTGTACATCATAAAAGGTGGTTTTTTGAAGGGCGAGTTTTGGCTCTAGGTGTGAGCATGATTTTGTGTGTGTTAATCATTGGCTGTAGTTATGTAGTATTTTCCATTCTGCGCAGAAGCAAGACACAAGAAGAAGTTGAGGACTGGGAACTGGAGTATTGGCCACATAGGATTAGTTTCCATGATATTTATGCAGCAACAAGAGGGTTCTCTGAAGAGAATGTGGTTGCTGTTGGAGGGAACGGGAAGGTGTATAAAGGGGTTTTGCATGGAGCAGAAGTTGCAGTGAAGAGAATCCCTCAAGAAAGGGAAGAAGGGATGAGAGAGTTTTTGGCTGAGGTTTCAATTCTAGGCAGAATGAAGCACAAAAATTTAGTAGGATTGAGAGGTTGGTGCAAAAAAGAGAGGGGAAATTTGATTCTAGTTTATGACTTCATGAGCAAGGGAAGTTTAGACAACAGGATATTTGAGTGTGAAGAGAGCATGGTGCTGACATGGGAAGAGAGGATTCAAGTCTTGAAAAATGTAGCCACAGGGATTCTATACCTGCACGAAGGTTGGGAAGTTAAGGTCTTGCATAGGGACATTAAAGCATGCAATGTTCTTCTTGACAAGGACATGAATGCAAGGCTGGGAGATTTTGGATTGGCTCGTATGCATGATCATCATGGACAAGTTGCCAACACAACAAGAGTGATTGGGACAATAGGATACATTGCCCCTGAAGTGATTCGAACAGGAACAGTATCAACTATGTCTGATGTGTTTAGTTTTGGAATATTGGTATTGGAAGTAATTTGCGGGCGAAGATCAATTGAAGAACATAAACCAGGTCTTATTGATTGGTTGATGTCTTTAATGTGCAAGGCCAATTGCACAGTGCTGTTGATGAAAGGTTGAAGGCTAAATGGGGATACAACACAGAGGAAGCTGAAAGATTGCTTCATTTGGGTTTGTTGTGTTCACATTCAGACCCTAGCATTAGACCAACAATGAGGCAGGTTGTGAAAATGCTGGAGGGGGAAATGGACAACACTGATGAAGAAAACATGGAGACGAGTTTGCTTGGAAAAGTAAAATCAGCTGCAATGTGGTCTAAAACCGAATGTGCTTTTCCATGCAGTGGTTACCCAACTTTTGATGAAATTAAGATGTTCAGTTTTAATTCTTGGACCTCTGGAAGAGGCTCAAGTACTTTTCCAGGATCAGAATCAGAGATCATCAAAGTAAACAGATGATGTTTTGGCTGTTTAATTGTTACAGATTTTAGGTTCAAAAAAACCTGTTGTAGCTTCCTAGCTTGTTTGGATCGAGCTTGTGCTCATTACCAAAAAGAGACAAAACCTAAGATGAATTTACTTTAGGGTGTGATTTCATTGTTTTCACGAGATTATGTCATATAAAACTCTGCTAAGAATGGTCTGGTATTCATGAACTAGATGAATGAGTATTCAATGGCTTCCTTTGATAAATTAAATTCTTGAAACAACCAACCTCTTTGAAAAGAAAAAGAAATTGACTATGCATTGTTGACTCGTAGGGAGAAACTTTTTTTTTTCTTCTAAAAATCTAATTTGTCCTTGTATGTTAATTATTTTTAAAATATCCTCAACTAATTACCAAACTTTTAGTCAAAAATAATAAGTACAAAATATTAATGAGATAAACTTTCAAGAAAAAAATATTAATGAGATAAGCCTTTTGTTTCCTTTATTGTAAGAATTGCAGATAATGGGTAGTCACAAATTGCTCAACTCATTACTCTTTCTCTAAACATTAATAATTTAAGTAGCATATAATTAAGGTAAAAGAGATGATTAATTTCCAAAACATTAAAGATAATCTGAGCACAACACTACAAATTATTAACAAATTTAATATCAATAACTAAATTAACTATTTTTTTCCAAAAAAGTATGGATTAGTTCAAATATATATATTTTGTAGTAGTCAATAAAAAATAAAAAATAAAATTTATATCATATCAATTTCAATTTCACCCCATCTTATTTGTTTTTTTTTTCTATGGTGTGTTGAGCATGCTAGGGAAATAAGGAATCTTAGTAATCTAAATCCAATTAGTTCTATGAAAGAACTTGGGAGGTGAGAAACATGTGCAACTTTTGAATATAGGTACCAAATTTTAACCCAATTCAACGCTTTGATTTGTTTGAATCGGGCAATATTATGATAATAAGCATAGAAGTCTGAAATTGTACACACAAGTAGTTTCTTAATTGCCTCCTTTTATTTATTTATTATATATATATATTAAATTTTGTTTTAGATTAATTTGAATTCTTTTATTAGTCCTAGGTAGGTGTTAATTATACTTTCTATACATTTTATTATATAATTTCTCGTATAATAATGAAAATAAATTAAGATTTTGAGAATAACTTTTTTTCTTCTTCTTATTTTCTTCTTCATATTTTGTTTTAATATGATATCAAAAACATAGACAGATTGATGGCAATATTTCTGAAAAAAAAAATCATACAATGACAATAGTTAAACAAAAAATTAAAGCATGTCAACTTCAACATTTTCTAGTAATTCTTCTAATTAAACCTTAATTTCTAATTTAAAATATAAAAAGTTATGACCAGTGAATTTTACATAAACAAACATGCATTCTTGGAAACAAACATGCTTATCAAGTTATGGAAAAAGTTCATGATTATTGTAACAAACAAACTTGTGCAGAGGCATGGTGATTATGAATAGAACTTCATTCCACTATTCTTGATGTTAAACCGACGAATCAATATCTTCTTCGCATTACATTTCTCATAGATACATTAGTTTTGGTTTGGTCCACCTGTCACTCATTGTGAACATCTTGATGTCATTATCGAATGACTTTTTTTAAATAATACAGTGTATCATTGTGGTTATTGAAAACAACTTTAATCTTCTTTTAATTGAAGAAGCTGAAGTGCTTCTCCATGCACATGTAATGTGTTTGAAGAAATTTCATCAAAATATCACAATTGATACTCCATCTCTCAATTTGACACAATCTAAAAAATAGAACCCTAATCTCGATTATAATTTCACTTTGGTTTGTTTAAGAACATCCTCTCAACCTTCTCAACACAATGTCTTTGTTGGTGATTCGAATAATCCTTAAAATGGTTCTCGTTGTAGTTTATCTAATTGTAGTCGCAGTATTAACGGTTGTAGTGGTCGCTTCTCTCACATTTAATGTCAAGTTTATCTCAAATATGAACACACAACTTCACACTATTATTATTGGTTAGATCAACATAATTTTCCTTCTTCACATATGATCTATTAAGATTCTAATCCTCAATATATCTACAATTCAACTTAATCTCAAAAACAATTTAATCAATAGATTGTTGCATTAAGATTTATTAGTCCATGAAATAACTATCAATAACATCATAATTAGTAATTAACAACTATGATTTCCAATTCTAGCAACACTAACAATACCAATTGATATTCCGGTTTTGGAACTTCTCTACATGTAACTAAAAACCCTCAAAACATTCAACAACTTGGTCCTTTTGAAGGTCTAGACCCAGATTTACATTTCCAATAGTCAAGGTTTGTGTGTACATTCTTTTGGTTCCTTATCCTTTATATCTCCACATAATCCACTATAAGAAATTTGCTATTTACATACTGATTATTACATATAGATTCAAATCCGTATGTAAATTGAGCATTACATACAGATTTGAATCCGTATATAAAGTAACGTTACATACAGATTTTTACATACGAATCTGGATCCGTATGTAAAGTGAGCATTACATACGGATTTGGATCCGTATGTAAAGTGAGCATTACATACGGATTTGGATCCGTATGTAAAGTCAGCGTTACATACATATTTTTATATACTGATCTGGATTCGTATGTAAAGTGAGCATTACATACGGATTTTTACATACATATTTGCATCCGTATGTAAAGTCAGCATTACATACGGATTTTTGCATACAGATCTGGATCTGTATGTAAAGTGAGCATTACATACGGATTTTTACATACGAATTTAGATTAAATATTTATAATAATTGTAATAATAATAATATTAATATTAGTGATAATATTAATATTAATATTAATAATTTAATATTATTATTATTAATATTTAAAATATTAATAAAATGATATTAATATTTATATTATTTATAATATTTATATTCTTTATAATATTTATATTCTTTATAATATTAACAATAGTTAATAATATTATTAATATTATTAATATTAATAATTTTAATAATAGTAATAATAATAATAATAAGTATAATAAAAATCATAATATGACAAAAGAACTTATTTAGTGTAGGGGTTAAAGCTTCTTTGATCACTGAATAAACTTTTTGTCCCTATGTAATTCGTGGATTTGTATGGTATGTAATATCAATTTTTCTTGTAGTGATCTTAGTTTCAATTTGTCTTTAAATTAACTATTTTTTCTATTAAAAAAAAAGTTTAATAAGTGTTAGTAAATTTGTTAAAAATAATAATGTTTATTTTGAATTTAATGACATTTATTGTGTTGTCAAATCTCAAGTCAACAATGGTGCATGTATCGTTGGTTGTATTATTTTCCAAATCTCAAGATGTACTCTTCATCATCAGGTTTTGTTTCTTCTTTAGTTTCACTTTTTTGTTCTTGATTTTGTTCCTAGTAATCTAGATAAGTTTTCAACACGTTGCCATAACAAACTTTGTCATCCTAATCAACACGTGTTAAGATTTCTTTACAACAATATAATATACCACTTTCGAATAAAACTGTTGATTTTTGTAATGCTTGCTATATTAGAAAATCATATAAACTTCTATCTACCTTGTCTAAAACAATATATATTTATCCATTAGAATTAATGTACAATGATGTTAGAGAACAGTCACATATTTAAAACACAAATAATTACCTCTATATGTTACTTTTGTAGATGTATTTTAAGTTTACTTGAATTTATCTATTTAAAAGTAAATCTGAAACTCTTACCATTTTTCAGCAATTCAAAACACAATTGAATAGAAAATTTAAAAACCTAAAAACTTTTTTTTTCTTCTTTTTATTTTGAATAAAAAATAGTCTTTTTTCTATATTTTTCTTCTACTCATTCTTTGGTTGTGAAATAAATTTTAGTTTTAATTAAAAATAATTCTAATAGACAAACTTTGTCTAACTTTTTCATATCGATTCACCCACATACTAATTACTAAAAAATTTATACACATAAAACTAAAATAAATTAAAACAAATTTGGTGCTGTTAACTTATTACTAAAAAGTTTACCATTTTTTCTACCTAGTTGCATTCAGTCACTACATCAAAATTAGTCACTAGTTTTTTAAGAACCCAATTAACACATTCGAAAGTAGATGATTTTACTGAAACGAAGTATGAATATTTTACTATTTAAGTTGAAAATATTATAAATAGAAAAATATATATTATTTAAATTTCATTTTACAAAAACCAGTATCTTTCTAAAATACTTCTTCTTTGATTTCTCTCTAAAATCTTGAAGAATTTGTTCATTTTTTTTTTCATATCAAAACTCACCTTAGTGATCATGGTGGAGAGTATACACTTTTGTCCGATCAAATGTCGTTTTTGAGTAAATTTCTCCTTACCCTTTTTTTCTTAAGTTAGTTTTTGAATTTGGTTGAATGTCCAGATTGTGGTGTTTGTGTGTGTGATTTATGGGACAAAGATGAATCTCTATTACTCAAAGAGTATGAGGGTATGTTTAAATTGTTGATTAGAGTCTTTTATATATAAATTTAGCTTTGATATGAGCATAAAGAATTTGGGAGCTTAAACTTGAGTAAAAAAAATTAATAGATAAGGAAAGATAGTTATGTTTTTTTTAATGGTACTTTAGGATAAATGATCTAGATGTGAAGGTGATGTGGTAAAAAATATTTGATTTTATACGGGGATTGTGTGTTGTTTGAATATATTTAAATTTTTTGAATCTTGAGATGAATGTTTGGTTATATGGTGAAGATATTCATGGTGTAATATGTAAAATGTTTTTTTTGTGGACAATTTGGTTATTTATGTATGATATGCTTGAGATGAGAGTTGAAAGTGTTTGACATAAAATTTGTATTGTTTGAGTGAATAGATTTTAAATGAGTTATGTTGTATATTTTAGTAGTCAAAAGATGGAATATTTAAAATTAAGTCAAATTGGTTCAAGTTTTTATTTTGGAACAAAATTTTCCATGTAAGAAATGAAGAAAAAACTCAGTTTGAACTAATTGGATCTCGTTATACTCTGCAAAATTTTGAATTATGTAGAGTCATTGGGCGAGCAAAACTCTTGCTGGGAAAAATTTAATTAATAGAAAACCCAATAACTTTGGTCATTAGGCGAGTCAAATTAATTTGACTGAGTTGTTTAAATAAAAACTCTCAATGATTTGGTTGTTTGACGAAATTCAATTAATTGAAAATCTGATAATTTTGGTTGTTGGGCAAGTAAATTCTCACCAAATGAGTTGTTTTTACGAAAACTTCTAGTGGTATAGTCGTTGGGAAAATACTATAGTTGTTGGGAGAACATAGTTTTCGCTAGAGGACTAAAATTTGGTGGGCAAGCTTATGCCTTTAGCTGAGCGAGTAAATGGTGGTTGGACGAATTATAACATGTGCTTAATTTGTTGGGCTACCAAAGTATTGACTAAACGATAAAGTGTTTTCTAAACTTTGAAAAACATGTTTTTAAATGTTTCTAAATTCTAAAATTGGTTTATCTTTCATCATATTATTACATTTTTTTTTATCAATATATTGGGTTGAATGTTATGAAATGTGATAAATGGTGAATGGATGATAGTATTAGTAATTGAGTTGGGATTAATTATACATATATGGTTGTGATATAACTTATATATGTTGAAAACATAGTCATTTCTAAGAAGGGACTACTATATTCAGATGTAGGTGATGCATTAAATTGAGAATTTGTAAAGGAGATATCTTGACTTTACTGATATTGAAATCTCATAGAGGAAAATATCAAGTGGTGAGAATAGAAGTAGGTTCATATGACTTAGTCTAAAGTGTGAAAATAATTATGTTTGATAGGTTATAGGGATTTACCCTGTCACATGAATACAAAGATGTTCTTATTATGTAGTTTTGTTGTGGTGACAACTTAGTGAAGGTAGTGGGACAAATGCATATCTTTGGGTCTAATTACATAGTATTCTAACATGAGATGTAGTCAGTGTACTTATAGTTATACACTTGGTTATGATGTTGATTCAATTAATAATTAAGATTATATTCATTAAAGTATATGAATAAAACCTCAATATAATTTGTATGTATGATTTAATATATACTTGTATAAAAGTTTTTAAAACTCGCTTATCCTATTTTGTGTGATTGTGTTGTTTATCAATTGTCATTGTCATGTGAGCAAATAATGTTGTAGAAGAACATTCTCAATAGAGATCGAACTGAGAATAGAGAAAATGAATATATTTTATAATTATTATTTTCTTTTCTTAAAAATACATGTATATATATATATTAATTTTCTATGAAAAAGGAAGTTGTGTTTTGATTATTTTTTTTAAAGAAAAAATGTATACATATATCTTGTGTGGATGTGTGTGATCTGGGTGGATAGGTGTGATGTTGAAATGTTTGATAGGTAATGTGGTTGTTAAGAAAGGGACGTTACACTTTTTTTTTCATGTTTTCCATTCACATTTTATTTTGGCACTCATTAATCTAACATTAGCATTCCAATTTAATACTCATTCATCTAACATTAGAAACCCAATTTTGACACTCATTCATATAACAAAGACTAATAAAAAAATTGTTTTAAGATAAACATATAAAATATTTATAGAATAATTTAATTTTAAATTTGATTTTAAAAATTAGTTTAAGTTTAATTTATGTTAAAATAGTTTAATTCCGAGGATGAACATAAAGAGTTTAAACAATTTATATTTAAAGATTTTTTAAGATTATTTTTACTTAAAAACTTAAACTAACTCATTTGTTTACTTTATTTATTTTAAGTTAGTAACCTTCACCCCTAAAACACTCTTTAAGTGCACACTAGATAACCACTTTATAGAAGGAAAAATTGAAACAAATTTGTGTATTTTCTTTAATAAACCAATTATGTTTAATACAATAATATCTCAATTTCGATTTTTATTTAGAATCTTGCTTAATTTGCAATTCTCATTCTAATTTGTGATTACCATTTTATTTATTTATTTATTTATTTATTATAGTTTTAGTCCTTAAATTTTGATAGTAGATCCATCGCTTAATTCAATAAAAAAATATTGAATTTAAAATAAATATTCATGTTTTAGATTATCTTTTCTCATAAACTTAAAGTAACTCATTTGTTTCCTTTATCTTGTTTAAGTTGACAGTATCACCTTGACCCCAAAACATCCTTTAAGTGCACACTAGAGATAACAATTTGCAATAGAGAAAATTCAAACAACTAATATATTTGTGTATTTTCTTTAATATTAGGTGTTATTAATTTTTCTATCAAATTTTGTATCATCAACAATTTTACTCCAATTTTCAATCTTATGTGTTTCCTTTTCCTTTTTCTTTTTCACTTTCTTTATACCTTTCTCTATATATCTTTCTCCTTCCACTTTTGGATGAAATAATGTTGGAGCTAATATGACTTGGAGATTTAGTAATACAATTTGAAAAATTGGATTGCATATATAAAAGGATTAGAACATGAATGGAAAGAACATCAAATTCTTATTATAAAAGCCTCAATTTACACTTTATCTGTAATTTACAAGAGAAGAGTAATGAACAGTGAACACACTCCTTCCCTTCTCTTTCTATAATTTTGATATAAATTTTGTTGTGATTTAAAATATATCTAGCTGTGTAACAAGAAAAAATAATTATGTGTAATTGACTAAGAATCATCCTAATTTTGGTTTGCACGAGCTATCTCACCTGACTTGTACATTCGTGCTCGTCTCGAATATTCTTGGATCTTTCGATCACGCTCTTTGAGCATCTGATCCATATTGTTTGATGAAACCAGTAATGGACCAGAGAGGTGGCCGATATTGTTTCCCATGGGTCCATGCCCCTCCTGAAATAGGTACCAGAATCAGTAACAAGCAAAAACACAAGATAAATGACAAATGCATACAAAATGTGGAAAAATGGGGACACAAAAACCAAGTTGTTTTCATCGTTGATTGCTAGCAAAGCCGTTACCGACAAGTTCTACATGCGGACTCAATTACAAACAAGATTAACAACTTTCACATTGATTAAGAATGATAGTTAAGTTTACTTGTTTTTAGATAATGAAAAGGTACTCTTTCCTAAATTATCATCAGTTATATTTATTCAGAATGATGGTTAGGTTTAAAGATAAAAGCTTTTTTGAAACAGAAGCATTAAATAGGATTTAGAAAACTGAAATTTGTTTATATGTAAGTCCACTATGAAGATTTTTCGCTTGTATTTGAGTTCATAGAGAATAGTAATGAACATTTGGAAGGAAACAATAGTACAAAACTAACCAGAATTTGTGTTTGAGTTGAGACTTTGGCGTTTTCGATTTGCCTGGGATCAATTCTGTGAGAATGGCGTTTTTTATCATGCCTTCTTCTTGAATCTGATCCAACATTAGTTGACTCCAAAGATCTTTGTGCTTGAATTGCTTCTTGGGGCCTCGAAGAAACATGGTTTTCCTTTTTGTCTCCAGACAATGAAGTCCTAGATGCCACTCCAGATAGTTTTGGTAGGTTGACTTTGTTTGAAACATGAGGCTGCTCACCACCTTCCTTTCCAGCCATTTCCCAGCCATTGCCTGGAACCAATGGACCTGAATGCATAGGCCTCTGATAAAGAGGCCCCGAGAAATAATTTACTGTTGCTTTATAATCCTCTGATGGTTTCTGTGGAAAAACCAAATGTCCAGAAACAGGTTCCCTGTGAGGGTTGAAGAATTCGTTCTGGCTCCTTGAGTTTGGGAGGCGTTGCCCTTGCTGCATCAAATACAATTATGATTTACTGAGATGAAAAAGAGACAGATTGCAGAGCACTAGACGAGACATTTTTTCTATTGGCACGTTCAATTGCCCAAATATAAAAGGAATCTCGATTATGGTAAGCAAAGAAGCAGTTAAACTACTGAAACTAGAGGGACATTTGGGCATTGAGAGGTGAAGGCACTCAAAGTTCTGCCAGTTAGGGACTTTTGGTAAATGCTAGAGGGATCTGGAACAGTGTAGTGCTTTCTAGAGGGATTTCCCCATGTTCAGTCGATGAAATTCAATCTTTCTTGCTGTTTTTGATATCAGGTCTAACAAAATTCTAATACACAATTTCTTTATTGTATTCTCCTCTGTACCTAATTCTTAAACATGATGAGCACATTTGACTCAAAAGTCAGCTGAACTTCTAAAATCATCATATTTAGCAGGGGCAAGTCTGCAGGTGATACTCAGATAAAAATCAAACCAATGAACCTTTACAGAACAAAAATTAACAAACTGTTCGATAAGTTGAATCAAAAGATGTACAAATCTTCCAGATTTTTCTTTTTCTTGTCCCCCTATTTCAAGGGTATTAGATGCAGACTATTTGGTATAACACTATGCCCAAAGGTATCAAACAGATGTATGTAGGTCATATTAATTGATTACTACAACTATGAAGATGAATAAGGAGAAACTGAGGCCTTAATCTTGATTCTATTACCTGCATTGATATGTGAGGGCCCTCATTGTCTTTGGATAAAATAAATGTCTGAGGTTCTTTCTCTTGTCGAACTCTTGGTCCATTTTTCTTCTCCTTTCTCCCATCAGCTCCTTGCCTAAGATGATAAACAAAAATTTATACTTGTCAGCAACAGTCTCAGGTAACAAGGTTTCCATCTACCACAAATGGATTAATCCAATGGAACAGAAAGCAAATTCAAAATGAATCATGAAAAATATCTTTGCAGTTACATTACTGCAAAGCTTTAGGAATTAAATATATGCTCTATTTCAAAGATTTCAACAATCTATACAAAATCAATTTCATTATGTGAGAAAAGTTAAAATCACGTCAGAAAATATTAGTATTGAAAACAAATCAAATTGTCTCTGCCTCAACATCATTTTTACATAAAAAATTATAATCCTACAGCAGGTACCTTGTTGCTTCTTCCCACAATTTAGTGTCAATCTCTTTGCAGGGAGGATATTTTGGTAAACTAGATGGATCGCAAGGAAGGGGTTCCGTTGAAAAGAACTGTCAATGAAGGGGGTAAATATCAAAATGGAGAATCAAGGGCCACATAGAAGTTTAGAAAGGAAACGAGTTCCTTCAATATATTGAATAACAACATTGTATAAGATATTTGATTATTTTTTCCACTCAATAAGGTACTCCAAGGCAGGAATCAGCAAGAGTGCTTAATAATCACAAGCACACACATCAAACTCAGAAATTGGTACTCAAATCTCACACATCGAGTACATTGCATAAGTACTTCACATATTGTAAACATAAATGACTCACCTCACTCTTCAGGGCTGTAGCCGCTGTTCCTCGAAGTGTGGGATCTAAAGCAAGTAGGGACTCGATGAGCCTTGTGACAGCAGATGGATAGTCTTTAAATGTTTCAGCAATACAACGTCTATAATGGTGGGGAGGCCTGAATACTGTTGAATGTGGTGACCGCAGCTTACGCCAATAGTCCTCAGATGGTGAGCCACAAAGTTTAAAAATCCTATGCAATTGCTCAACCTACAATGAACAGAAATCAAACTTCAGGCACCTAACTCTGTTACTGTATAATATCAATTTGAGAATTGACTATATTGCTCTAGAAATTGAAACTATGCACATCAGTGAAGAGACCACTTGAAAGTAACAGTGAACGTATTTATGATGAGTAAATGATGAAACTAGATTATGAAGCAGCGTACCTCTGTTTTTCCAGGCAAAATAGGCCTGCCACAATATAATTCCCCCAGTATGCAACCAGTGCTCCACAAATCTACTGCAACTCCGTAATTAGATGCTCCGAGTAAGAGTTCTGGTGGTCTATACCACAAAGTTACTACACGGCTGGTCAATGGAACCTTGTGATGGGGGTCAATAAAATTTGCCAAACCAAAATCTGCAATCTTTAAGGTGCCATTATTGTCAATGAGAAGATTTGAGCCCTTTATGTCACGGTGGAGGACACCTCGACTATGACAATGATTCAATCCACTGAGAAGCTGCTGCATGTAACACTTAACCTGACATATAAGAAAAGTCACTTAGAATTTTAGACAACTAAGCATAGTGGAGAGCAAAAACGGTTGAATTCAAATAGCTAAATGCTTCCCATCCCACTATTAAATCTGACATCAGTATACAGAAGTGTCAATGACCAATTATCTCAAAAGCTTAAGCTGTTAGGCAAAAGCTCATTACTAGTTTTATTACATCTCTAACATGTTTGAATTACAGACAATGCACAGGCACAATTCTTCCATGTGCTGAAATTCAACTTTTCATTTTAGAAGAATCTGGGCAGCAAAGATCAAATTCCCGCAACTTTGTTCATAAAGCTTTGATACCATGTCAAATACGTCAAAAGCTCAAGTTATGTGAAGGCCCATGAATGGTTTTATTACGCTTAACTAGAGGAATCTTGAGTCCATGTAAAACAGAAGACTGCAAGAATAAAAAGATATAGCATCACTACCTGTGGTTCAGAAAACTTAATGCTAGGACTTGATGCAAGTCCTGTAAGATCATGTTCCATGTATTCAAAAACAAGGTACAGGCTGCGAGATGTCTGCGACGTTATCAATCCTTCCAACTTTATTATATTTGGATGGTCAAGCCTACGCAGAACAAGGATTTCCCTTGCCATAAACTTGACACTCTCAGCGTCAAAATTATCAAAGCGTACCCTCTTCAATGCAACGATCTTTTGGTGAGTCAAATCACGTGCCTTGTACACAGAACTGTAGGTTCCTTGGCCAATCTGCATGGTAGAATGCCATCGCACGAGTCGTTTAATAAGTGAAAAGAAAAAACAACACTAACCATTAAGAATAGAAGAGAATACTATTTCTTTGTCCCACAAAAATAAGTTTAATCTCACCAAAAAGACAATTAATCCCCCTAACTCACATTTTTCATTCCCTATTTTTGACAAAAACTTTAATAATGAAAATAATCCTGAACTCATAGGGATTACACAAAACACAGCAAAATCTAAGCTTCAAACACAAACAAGCGCACAGGTTTCTGAAATACTCTTTAACAAAAAATATTATACTCTGAAATTCAAAAATTAGGCGACAACGTTTTTCCATTTCCCTCGCATCCACGCTGCACAGGTCAGAGAAAAGATTAATTTCTTAGGCATGCAATGTTTTGAAACTTTTGACAAGTGCATTCACATGATGATTATAACAATTGGTGAACAACACGACAGTTGAACAGTAATGCAATCACAGAGTAAGCAGCCAAATTAAAACTTACTTTACCAAACCTCTCAAAAGTATCTGCCCTTCGTGGTATCCACCCTTGGATAGCTTCACCAGCAACAGAAGAAAGCCAAGTTGGCCAACCTGCTGCAACTTGCTCTCCTTCTAAACCCTTAGGAACCCTTCCAAGACCGGGATGATCAAGAGCAGCCGATTCAGGTTTCTCCTTTTTCTTCTTCCCATTCTGAGAATCAAACAACCGCATCGAACCAACAGATTCCTTGCCAATTAATGACACTTTCATATCAGCACCATCTAAAACCTTATCTTTCCCCCAAACTCCATCGACCCTTTTCTTGGAACTCAATGCAGAAACCTTCATCTCAGATGCCCTTCTGCTAGATGAAGTCAATTCCCTTGCCACACCCTCCCTGCTGTCATCAACAGCAGCACTCTTGGAAGCTATGCACCCCATGTTGCACCACGAAGCTATTAATCAACTATACAATATTATTATTATTATTATTATCCTGCAATCAAGAACCACGATCGCAATCTTCCACCTACAACTTCATCATGCAAGTCACCAACTAATACTCATGCATGAATCTGTTGTCCTCCTTAAAAAAAAAAAAACAAAGCTGGGGATTTCCCCTCCTTGAACCCTTAAAAATAAAAAATAAAAATGGAATAAAACCACGCTTTCTCTGCCCTCTTTTGAAACTTTCAAACTGACCCAATTGCAGAGTCAGAGATTCCAATCAAAGACGCAATTCAGAACCCTCCACTAACACTGCGCCAACAATTGTCAACATTCAAAAAAAGAGGGTGGTGATGATCCTAACACTGGTAGAAGTGATTAATAAAGAAAATAGTGGGAAAGAGAAAAAATAAAAACTTGAGTGGATCTTTAGAATGGGGTTAAGGGTAAGAATGGAATGGTTGGTGAAAAGCTTAAGATGAAAGAAAGTGTTGGGTTTGGGTAAGAGTGAAAGTTCAACGCGTATTCATAATCTCATAAATTAAAGAGAAATGAAATATTAATATCTCCCTAACACGACGGCTTTTGCCGACTAAGCTCAGTCAACACACCCTTCTCTTTCCTCTCAGGGGCAAGACTCTGCCATTGACGCTCTGCAACCAACAATTTCCCCCCCTTTGACGGATTATTTTTATTTTTAAATAAATAACTACTTTTTTTACAACAAACTATTTAACACATTTAAATCAAATATTTTATTTATAAATCTCACATAATTGCACATTTTTTCTACTGTTAGTTCATTTATTCAATGTTTTCATTTATGAAAATACTATATACTCTTTTTGTAAATAAAATAATTCTCTTTAAAGTTTTTGACATAATATATATAAATTTATTCATATTCTATTCATACAAAAAAATAGTTCATGACTTTATTCATATTTTTTAGAAACTAAATTAAAATTCCAAAAAATTTCAACATGCAATTAGTAACATTTCAGTAATCTCTCGCCTTATTTAGCCTGAAAATATTTTATACATAACTTAAGATATGTAATTTATATTTTAGATTTTAAACAAAAATATTTATGTAATTTTCAAATGCATGAAATGGCTTGAAGAATTCTTTTTACTAGTCTCATGGGTTACTGCATGAAATCTGAGCAAATATTAAAAATATTTAAGCATAAAATTGTTTTCTGAATTTTTTATTCTTAATTAATTTATCTGTACTTTATATTCTTAAAATAATTTTAATTTTTTATAGGACATATTTATATAACCAACATTATAATTAATCTGAGTGAAATTAGGTATAGTTTTTTTAGGTAAGTGTTGAATTTGAATTTTATGAATGTAAAAATATTAAAGTATTAATTAATTAGGTCCTCTGAATGTGATTAATTAATATGTTGTATCTTGCTTTTTTGACAGCATTAATGTGTTATATTTATAGCATGATAAAACAAATATTTAAATAAATAACTTAATTAAATATTTATTTAATATTCTGTGTCAGAGAGAGTTTATAGCACAAAATTTATTGAAATAGGTTGAATATATAAATTACAAATCATTCTTATGTCTAAGTTTAATTTATATGTATAGTTAACAAAAAAATATACATAAATATAATATAAACTTACCGTATTCGCATTTATTAAAGAAGAATAACGTGGTAAAATGGTCAGATTATATTGAATATTTGTCCAAAAATATTTTATATATGCCAATGAAGGAGATAAATTAAATTCGTTATACGTTTAGATACGTTTTATATTAATAATTAATTTTAAAGGGTTAACTCATCTCATAATCAATTAAAACGAATAAAAAATCAAAACAAAACAAAATCCACTAAAACGGATACATTTTAAATTTTCTGGTTTTTTTTATTTTTAATTTAAATTTAATTATTTTTATTGCAAATAAAAAACATATATTTAGGTATTCCAGGTAAACTACATTGTGGCAAACTTCGGTAACCATATGTTATTCTTTAGTAAATAAATATTATTTATTTAGTGTGTCTGCCGGTTGACTCTGACGACAGCCTGGTCCTTCTATCTCCTTGATCAAGAAACTTCTCACCTGCGAAGACAAAGGGGTACATTGACAGTCGTTTGCACTCTGATGCTCAAGTCAGTATAAGGGCAAAGAAACACCAAGTGTATAAAGTAGTTTCAGTCTTAGAAACTGTGTACCTTGATAGAGTTCTTAACACCCTTTATATAGGTTGAAACTAGGGTTTACCTTTTTGTGTTGTTACCCTTGTCTAGGGTTCCTTGGGGAACGTCCTTGCATCGCTATTTACATAATCTTAGTGTATCTGGCACATAAAACTTCCTTTAACTGGAGTGCAACGATTAACAGAGTGACCGCCTAGGTACCAACTTGTGCACCTACTCTATGGCCCATCTGTTTCTGCGGGTGCCCTAAGTATTCACGTGCCATGCATGCAGCTTCCCTTGGAAATCCTAACCCTAGTGGGCCTTAGCGCCTCCAAGGATTATTCCCACATGTTGCGCCTATATGCACTATACACACCACGTGCATGGATCCCTCGTGACTTAGGTTTTCCCCTTGTCTGATGTTTTAAATGATAGCTTAGTATAACTCTAGTTTATATTTTAGTTTATATTTTTAACAAAAACGTTAAAAATAAAAAAAAAACAGACACTACCTGTTTCTTTTTAAATTGTATAAAACTATACTTTTAGTATTTTAGTTTCCTTTATAAATATATATTGTAGGTTATTTTAAAACAAACAAAGAAATTAGTCTAGAAAAAGAAAAAGACAAATAATATTAAGTAAAATTGACAATATTTTATTAAAAAATTAGTCATTAGGAATTAAACTTAATTTACATTCTGCTTATTTAATTACAGAAAATATTTTAGATTCTTATTTGATTAGTGAGATTGAAACTCTAAATATTATCAAACTCTTTAGAAGATAAAAAAAACTCATTGTTTATTCTTTATTTAACTTTTTCTTCAAACTCTTTCTCTTAATATTTATCTTCATTCACTCAATTCAAAGTGACCAATTCATACAATACAAATTAAAACATTTTTCTAAGTACTCAAAAAAGTTATTTTAACGGAAGTTATATTTAGCATTACCGACGGTTTGAACCCCCGTTAAGTACATTACCCATGATTTGTTTTTCTCCTGAAAGATCCAGCGTCGTTAAGTGATTACTGGCGGTTTTTATGAACTCCTAAAAAATAATCACTTTTCGACAGTTTTGAAAACCCCCGCTAGTTCCGATAATTTGAAAATCCCCGCTATTCTCGGCAGTTTGAAAATCTCCGTTATTCACGACGGTTTGAAAATCCTGCTATTCCCGACGGTTTGAAAACTCCTGCTAATCCCAACGATTTGAAACCCTCCGCTATTTTCGACAGTTTCGAAACCCCCATTACTTGTACGAATTTTTTAAACAATTAGTATAAGAACATGTGAAAATACCTACAAATCAACCTGAACCAATCCAAACTGAAGAAGAAGTTCAAGCCAAATAAAGAAAATAAAAATCTCTTTTACCTTTCGAGCAAACTCTATTGATCAAGCTGGATAAAGTGTATAATTACCAACTAAAAAGGGATGTGCAAAATGATGAAACTTTGGAAAAATATTCATATATCTCTTCTAAGCATTTAAAGGAGACTAAAGAAGCATTTGACATTTAAATATTCCAAGAAAAATAACTCTTTTTTAGTTTTTATTACATGCATTTCTTGAAACCTCAAATACAAAATGTACGGGTCTGCAACTTCTATTGTCTAATGAATTACATTGGTTTCATCTTAATTTAATTTCGATAAATTTTAAGGCCAAAATCTGGTGCAAGTTGAAGTCACCAGAAGACACCAACTGAGAAAATAATGTATTTAAATGGCAAATTGATAGTGTTATGTTACTGCACTAAGGAACTATTAACATTTGGGAACAGAAAAAAGGACGAATCTGAGTTATTTTTCTTGTGAATTTATCTAAAAGCGAATCCGATCAGAGGAAATAATATACATAGGAGATTACCTGCTATGTTCATGAAGCAAACTGCAAGAGAAGTCCAAATATGGAGCAACAAACTTCCTTGATAATTTTATCTAAATAAAATTATCTTGATCTAAATAAAATGAATATCCGATAAAACCTTGTTAGGTAGATCAATTCTCTCAATATGTTTGAATTGATTATGTTAGAATTAGTTATGTATCCTCTTAATATGAAAGATTAAATGGCATCGTAATCCAATTTGCACACATATTTAATTCATACGTTAAAAACTAATTACTACAGATAAAACATCAAAATTCCAGAAACCAAACACTGCCTCAGATGTACAAAAATGCAACACGCCAATGCATGACCAAAAATGTGTGTCTAAAGTTGTAGGAAGATAAAATCTTAGTTATAGTTAAATACAATAAACACTACTTTAATAAAAACAATTATAACATTTTCTCTTCAAGAACGAGGGCATTGCAGATAAAATGTAGATACCCTCTTCAAATGCACACCAACACAACTTACAAAATCCTCCCTTTTGTAAGAACCGGGAAGTAGATGCTTCCTAAATTCAATACACTTTAATACAAGCCTGATGATGTCATCAATTGTAGGATAGTAATAGCAGTTTCGATGGCAAACTGAAATAAATAACCAAAAGTTTGATTAGGTAGTTATATAAGATGGAAGTTTTTTACTACAACTATTATATGTAATTAAATACATACATGAATAATTTTGAATTTTCTCATTGCAAGCTCAATTAGTCCAACCTCCAAGTTGTTTCTGATTTTCTTATCAGCTTTAGTTTGCATTGAATGGTGGTAGGCCCGTAATTTTGCAACCAGCTCAGTGGCATCCTTATCTTCATTAATCGAAAGCACACGCACCAATTAAGTGACATCAATATATACATTTGAAAATGGTTGGAAATAAGAAACAATCTATCAAAACTAATTGACACAAAACAAAGCATTCGAAGTTAAATATCAAATCAACAAGTAAATTGTTGTAACAATGTTCACCCAAACATGAAAGCCAACTGTACTAAAATTATGCAGAACAAGTAATGATTGATGCAATGATCTAATAAAAAGGAAATATTTTGATCTACAAACTAATTTTCTAACTTTTTCTATCTCTTTCTATCTCTTACGTGATTGTATGCAAACGATTTACTAATTTTCTAATTTTCCATCACAAACGATATCTCTTACTTTATTATCTTGTAAACAATTTTGTACGCAAACGGTCTTGATGCCTATAATATTTTGAGGGGAAAGATAAAGAAAAGGATGGTGAATATATTCTCACAAACCATGAGAACAGATAAATAAGAAGAAATCTACGAATTTTTAGTGTGTCCAAATTTTTTGAGTACTGAAAATCACGGAATGCACCAATGATCAAAACATATCTACAAGGCCAATAGCTACCAACCTCTAAGTGGTTCAAATAAAACTGAGTTGTTGTATAAGTGGAGAACTTTTGATCTTTTTTGTCATGTGATTGAAGTGGTGATTTAAGATTATTTAATTAAATTAAATTTGGCAGTATTGATGTTAGTTAAAGTCATTTCACAAGTGACTTATGTTTGATTAAAAAAAGAAAAAATGAATGAAGATTAAACTCAATGAATGATTAAATATAGCAAGAAAAAAACAATATTTATAAAACTAGTCATGTGTGAATTTGGCAGAAGACATGCTTACATAATAAGGACAAGAAAAAAGTGGAGAAAGGAATCCAACCTTGTACATGGGTGCAACCAAAATTTCCCCCATCCCAAACATGATATATTAATTAAGGATTTTCTTTTGAATTTATTCTCTTTTATCACCAGTTAAGTATCGTCTTCTTGTGTTTATGGTGTGTGGGGATGCTAAGGAAGCAAGGAATCCTAGTAACCTGAATCCAATCAGTTCCATGAAAGAACTTGGAAGGAGAGAACCAATGTGCATCTTTTGAATTGAGATTCCAAATCCCAGACCAATTCACACACTTGGATTTGTTTGAACCGATGCCACTATTGTGATACTCTGCATAAAAGCAAGTATCCATACCAGAAGGGCCTTCTAATCCATACCATGGAAAATACCCATTAGTATGAATCAAGTCATCAATGTAAGTGTCCATGATAATGATCCTGGAGTCATTCTTCCATGGACGAGCTATGTAAGCTTTATTATCAAATCTTACTAAATAAAACTCAGGGTCAGACACAATGGACCCCCCCGGATTACTATTCCAGATGGTTGTTACTTCTCTTTTCTACCTTGTGCTGTCACAATGCATTGTTGATTTTTCAATGGCTTTCGGATCACAAAAGTGCAATTTTGGAAAACAGCAAGTGCATTTCCGAACACAAAGTCGATGGTACCTGAAATGGAGCAATCTTGTAGAATTGACGCATTATGTGTACATAAAGTGTGTCTTGATATCCATCCATTGAGCAATTATAGAAGATAGTCTTGTCTGCTTGGACTCTCAATGCCACTGCTTGATGCTTTTCAGGTCCAACAAAATTCTCAAATCCTATGTTGATGGCCACAAAGTAATTTCCTTGAATAGCTACATGGATATGTAATCAATTAGTTTATTCAAACATCAAAAGTTCCTTAAATTTTACAAATTATTTTATATTTTTACTTATAAAATATTTTTTCACTGAATTTTACGATATGTCATTTATTAATTAGTTTATTTCGAACCAATAAAAAAAAGTTTGATAGTAAATAGTATATGGCCTTAAAGTGTTAAGAAGGAAAAAGGCTATTGAAAAAGTAAATTTAAGTTTATGAAAAAGTAGCCTATGACCTTTATATGAACTCAAAAAACTTTATGGAGAATTCTGTCAAAAATAAATTTTTTAATCTTATTTTCATAAACGAGTAAACATGAAAGTTGACATACCAACAGTCGCAGTTCTATAAGTGTTGATTCCATCAATATAGTTTTTGTTGCTTGTTATTCGTGTTTTTTTACCACCATCACCAATGAAAACCACATGAGTCATCTCCTTTGTAACTTCAACATATTCTTAGTAGATGCCCTCCTTGATGTAGATCACAAATGACTTTTTTTTTTCTCATGAACTCGCTTTAGTGCTTCATTGATGCTTTTGAAATCTCCCTTACCATCTTTTGCTACCGTCACATTAGGCTTGTGATTAAATAGACTTGCATTTCCATTGAGTTGTCCATGATTTTTTTTTTTTTATCAGCAATAAAATGAATTAAATTTAATGGGATACTTCAAGGGTACCCCAACCCGTATACAACTACCATAAAAATACTTCTCCAAAGGACGAAGAAGGAGCAAGCGTAAAGTTGCTTAGCCTACCTAATCACACCCAAAGAACAAGTAGCCCATCGTAGCAACTATTGGGCACCAAAACCCAACAGCCCACTAGCTTAACCACACCAAAAGTGCATCATGCGTTACAGTGCCACCAACCAGACGAAGAAGGACCAGAAAACGGCAGCCTTGCCCTGCATTCTTCTCTTCAACACTTTAAGGGACAGCAAAAAACTCCTCCAGCATACAAATAAGAATTCGTTTCACCTTAACACCGTGGCGCCTTCATATTTATGCCTCCAATCTGCACACATGTTCCACTACTACTCAAGACAGCTACAACAATGATTGAGCGTCATTGAGGCATCATGGCAACTTGAAGACCTTTGCACATGACTTCAGCATCACCACCCCATCTCCAGCCAGCACCTGCACAACATCTTCAGCCATACTGTTATTCCTATCGTGCCAATGTCACCCCACACCAGCATAGGGTGCCCCATCGAAACCTGCTTCTATATGTCCCGTGCTTGCTCTCAACCAAGCACAATGCCTCTCACCTTAGGAACCATGCCATCCCAGGACTAAACCACAAGACTCCATAGCAACCCAAAACACGGTCAAACTACAGAGTACCCTTAGCGTGGGAAAGTTGTGGAGCTCCCTGACCTCTCTTCCCTGCTATGCCTATCTAAAACCACAAAAGTTAATAAACCTGTCATTAATCCAGCCTTCGTCCCTGCTCCATTACAATGAAAACCCCCCGGGACTCCCTCTTGCATCATCTTCCAAAAAATAACCTGCATAAAGTTACTTATAACTACTTATGCAAGTCCAAGGGTTCAACAACCAATCAGAAAAAGAGTAAGAAAAATTATTTCCTTTGTGTTTTAACCACAACCACGATTTAAGTTGAGCCTCATGGAACACCTCTTCTTCGTCCACTACACCTCCATTGAACACCACATTATTTCTATGGTCCCACAGACTCCGTACTATAGTTGTCCACATCCCTCTCCAGACCATATTTTGTTTTTGGCTGCAGGTAGTCAGAGAGAAACCTGCAAAATGGGTCGCGATATCATTATGTTGGACAAACAAAATACCGATCCATCTAAAGCACCTATTCCACACTCCTTGTGCGTGTTTACATTCCATGAAGAGATGTTGACAAGACTCCTCCTCAGCCAAACATAGAGCACACGCTGTGGAATTCATCACTATCCCCCTCCTACTCAAGCACAACCTTGTTGGAAGTCTGCCCAGCAACGCTCTCCAAGCCGTGAACAACACATTAGGGAAAGTCTTCGCCTTCCAGAGGTTAATAAACGCCTATTTTTGAGGGCTCCTTTCATGCTTAGCTAGGCACTCATATGCTGACTTTACAGAGAAACAACTAGATTCATCACTTCTCCATACCTGGGTGTCATCCTCATCCTTCCTAAAATTGACCCTGGAAATGTGGTTATCAAGCTCAGATTCCAATATCGATTCCCACTCAAATTTGTTTCTCCTCCAGGTTAGGGTCCATCTCCACTCTAAATCAACCCACACTCCAACCTCTTCCACCTTCTGACCTTGGTTCAACGATAGAGAAAACAATCTAGGAAACAATGTTTTCAAATTCAGATTGCCTACCCACACGTCCTCCCAAAACCTAACTTTGCCCCCGCTCCCTATTTTCCATCCAACTTGTTCTTAAAACCATCCTTCTCCTCCTCCTTCTCTACACACCTTCAGTATATCTCTCCACCACCAAGACTGATCAACCCATGAAGGTGACTTAGAACCTTGAAGGAGGCGACGTCCGAGTAACTTTGTGGCATTCCAATTTGTAATAGAATCAGTCAATTCAATTACAATGGCAAGAGCATTACTACTCTTATGCATGCCTATCATTAATAAATCCTTCAACTTTTTACCAGCTTCACTAGTGGTGTTCTCAAACCCATCCAAGCAAGTGTCTTGGTAAGTAATTGCTCCACTGAGCCAAACTTTTACATTCATGAGAATTTTCTCAAGATTTATAAGTTCAAACTCGTTTATTCCATCAAGTGACCTTGTTAACTCCCAATTGAAAAATCCATGAGTTGTTTGCATGTGTCAAGTGCCATCTTGGCTCTAGGATCTTTCTCAACATCATGCAAGAGATTAACTTCTTTGAGTTTATCACCAATTTTTGTAATGGTGATATTGAAGGCAATTTTTATAAGTTCTTTTAGATTTGTGGTGTTTGCAGCCCTTGCTATGAGGCTTTCCTCACTCTTTCTTATAATTTGTGGGATGACAAAGGTTTTGGACGACTTTTATAGTGGAGGCAACATGGTTCTTTTAGTTATTAAAATTCTCTTTATCACCATTTGAACCATTATCAATAAGGTTGATACCAAATATGACAACCCCAATTATAGCCACCAAGAATATGGTTGAGATACCAATGACGATTATCTTTCCTTTATTATCATTTCTCTTTGACATTTCAAGTAGCTCCTATCATATATGGAAGTAGTGTAAAATTAGTGAATGCGACGAAAATAAAAATAATCATGACATTTCGTAAACATGTTTTGAATGGTCATTGTATCATCATTTAATGATAACATGACATCCAACTAATCATTCAACATTAACAATAATTATGAAGTAAAAAATTGTGTTATAACTATTTGTATATAATGTCATCATCAATAAACTTGAAAAATCTAAAGATATAAATAAGCCATTTTTTTTTCTTCTAAAAGATTCAAAATCTAATAAAATCGCATTTGCATAAAATAATTATATGTGAAACAAGAACTTTGAAATGAAAGATCTTTAAGTAAAAGCTTTGAGCTCTTTGTCAAAGCCTTACTCCTTGTCAAAGTCTTTGGAAGAATGTGCTTTCGTATATTTAGATGCATAGAAAAAAAATAAAAAGTAATATATATATATATATATAAATATGGTATTTAGCACCTAATTAAGTTGAATCATTTTAATGCAATTAGTGTTTTGTATGTCAAATAACTATCTTTTCTAAAATAAGAGAAACAAATCTAAAACACATATACTAAGTTGTATATATAATTGGTATTAGTGCAACTAGTGTTTTGTTAAATTGTCTAAATAATTGTATTTTCTAAAGTAAGAGGAACATATATAGAAAAGAGATATTGTGTTGTGTAAGTTGTTGGTTGCACACGTCTTAATCATAGGTAATAATTGAAAATTTTCTATTTTTTTTAACTATTACGTATTCATAACAAAAAGTTTAAATAAATAGTTTTTATTTACATTTCAAAACATTAATATTGTGTATGATATTACATTAATATGATTATATTTATATCAAATTTATTCTCTACAAAATTTATTATAAGAAAATCATTAAGTAGAAACCAAATTTAGAGAGAAAACATAATTAGTCACTATATTAACTAAATTAGATACTATTTTAAAGATTGAATAATTATTTGTATCTAAAGTGGTTTCTATTATTAATAAAAAATTATTAAATGATTTCTAAATTAATATCTAAATTAGCTACTAATATTTTATATTTTAAATTAATCTTTAAAAGACTAAAAGAGACTAATTTAGGATATAAAGTAGTAGGTAGCCAAAATCTTGATAGCTAATGGTTAGATACCAATTTAAAAACTATTTTATAAATTTTTATTAAAACTCGTGCAAAATGTTGGTTTATTACATTAAAACAATTCAATACACTTTATTCTTCCTAGATCACTAAAAAAAATCATTAAAAAATAAACCAATTTTAGAGACATAAAATAATTACTCGCTATATTGACTAAATTAAATTTACGAAACTAATTCACACAAAAATATGAAAGAAGAAAGAGTAAAATAGAAAGTAAATTTTAATTAAATTATTTTCTCATAATATAATGGATATTTATAATTCAGAAAAAAAACAACAGTCATGTATTGGTATTAGGAGTATTCAAAATTGAATCGATAAAATTTAAAATAAAAAATTCAAAAAATTGAAATCTATAAAAATTATTTTTTTACGTTTTTTTTATCTACTTTTTTCCTAAATTGAACATATTCAATTTAGATTTTTGATTAAAAATCTAGAACCAATCCTAATAGAATAAAATAACTTATTTTATTTAAATATATTATTATGTATTTAGATTTAATTAACAACTAATAAACATGCATGAATGTGTCTCTTAAAAGTGCTTTTATAGTTTGATTATATTTTACTATATTTATACTTACTAAAACCAGACAACAAAAATAATTATAATAGTACAGTCATAATTATATTACTATCTTTATATTTAATTTAAATTAAATATTACTTTATATTCATGTTTTTTAAAATATAATAATAATGGTTTTAACACTAATTAAATAATTATTTATAAAATACTTAACCGTGTATTTGAAAAGCTTAAAATTCAAGTTGTATTTAGTTTTAAATGAAGTAAATTGTTCTTATGGATAATAGCCAAATAAAATCACAGAACAACACCTCAAAGTGCTATAATGTAATGCAAAGAAAGAGACAAGAATAAATTATAGATATTATTTCAAATTGCACCTTTTTTACTCTTTAGAATGAGAATGGAGAAGAGATGAATTTAAAAAACATACATGAACAAAAAAAGTGGCTCTAATGAGATTTAGCTGAGGACTTTTTTCCAGTAACAATCTGGAATATGCGAAGGCCCCTGCCAAATGCCTCGTTGAAGAGAATCCTAGTTTGCATGGGCTGAAACCCAGGTAACCATGATAGCAGAGCCACAGGGGTGAGAACAATGATCCCAAATAATATATCATATAAACGAGCCAAGGAAACAACAACATTCCAAACAATGGTGCACTGCAAAAATGGCCTGAATACTTGAGCAATCAATATCATGCCCCATCCTGTGGGAATGAATGCCACCAAGCTAGTAAAAATGTCCATGAATTTGAATTTAGTGAATTCCAGCAATGCAACTATCACAAGTATGGCAATAACTATTACCAGGGTCTGGACCAACCGAAAATACATGTGCTGTGTTGCTTCATATTCATTCCGGGCATAAGCTACCACCACATAAATCCCAAACACAACAAATACATAAATCCAAGATAGAAAGTAAACAGCAATGCTGGTACTTCCGGCAGCTATGCCAAGCTGGTAGACAATACCATATTGGAATATGAAGAACCGAAGGTCTAAAATTATCTCCAAAAGCTTTCCCCAAATTCCAGTTAGCTTTAGATGATCATGTTCTTCGTACCACCACCTTTCCCAGCTCTGTTCAGCTTTAGCAAACACCCTTTGGCGGTTCCAAATCCAGTTCATAAAGTCGTGAAAATCATGCACAGTTTTCTGCCAGTCAAAGCCAGAAGGATTGAACATAAATGGTGTCAAAATCCATGATGCAACTAAGAACCAACTAGAGCAGGTCATGACTAAGTAAACAAATGTGTCAGTTGCTACAGTGCTTTGTGTTGCATAAACTATTAGTATTAGCCCCAGTTCAATTGCTTTCACAAAATGGCTGCGAGCATAGAGTCTATAGTTTTCGGCAAAACTCTTGTGCTCTACAACAAAACCACGACCCGTGGCTCGGTATTTTGCCCCACCATGAAGGATGGTTCTTCCAAAGAAATGGCTGCGTGTGCCCATAGAGAATGTGTAGAAAACTGATGAAAGTTGGAGCTGCATGGTCAAGAAATCCCATACAGCTTGAAGGAACCCTTGTTCAAGAGAATTCTCCACAATCATTGGAAGGGCAGTGAAAATTCCAATCTGTACTATGAACTGTTGACTCACAATTATACCAAGTGCTTTATTTTTGTGGTTTACCATAGCAGCTTCAATACCACTGAGAGCAAGCATTAACCTTCCCCACAAAAATGCATATACGGTAAGAACCACCATCATTGTGTTGAAAAAGAACCCAACTGTAGTGTAGAAGAATGACAACATCCTAAAGAAATCTAGTTTATGACCCAACCTATAGACATCTCTGCTTAGGACTTGTTCCCCATTTCCACTTGCAACCTTTGCTTCAAACATTGATACTTGGTTCAAACCAACATCCCTTCCCTTTCCTACCTGAATGTATTCATGATGTGTGACATTACCCCCACGAAGTGTACAGTTAAAGCCTGCAAAAATGTCCTCGCTTATGTTGATCACTCTTGAGGCTTTGCTTATACCACCTCTAGTTATGAACCAAAACCTGTCAAACACATCAGGGTGGCCATAATGCATTCGAACTTTCAGAGGGTTTGCCAAAACCCTTTGTCCCAAGGTGACAAAACTCATTTCTTGAGCTGACATGAACCATGCAAGAGAGGAAACAAAAGCAGTAAAAATGTGTTCTCTCATTCCCAAAATAGTGGGTTTCCTGATACCATAGTAGTACCTGTATTCTTCCAAGAGATTTCGCATTTTAAGTGCCTCCTCGAAGTAGTTATCCTGGTTCATATCAATGGTCTGAACTGCATCCCCGCGAGTGAAGATTATGGCGTGGTTTTGATTCTCTGGCTTTCCTTCTCCGAGTTTTATGGGACCTGGCAGCTTCACACGGTAAATTTCTACCTCCCTTTCCAATTGTTGGTCATACTTAGCAAGAACGGAATAATACTCCTTCTCTCCACTCCCAAAGGGAACCTCGTCAACATAAGCAACTCGAAGGTCTTCATTGTTTTTCATCAGATACAAAATTTCTTCTGCACGTGGGTCCTTTCTTTCCTTCTGAGCTCCATATATCTGGCAAGAAATCACATATGTGAATTTCATTGATGCAGTCCCATAGTCATGGCCTTTGAATAACAACCTTGCTGAACTGTTTTCTGTACTTAAACTCATAGGGGAAGGTGGCGACTTATTGGAGCTAAATCCATCTGAGTTGTCTTGATTCAGTGAAACAAGTTCACGTGTCCCTTCTCGAATCTCTACTTCAGATGCAGAATCTAGAAATGCCAAAAGCTTGAGGCTCTTATAGTAATACATCATTCCTCTAACAGTCCTTGATAGTGTCTGACCTCTATAGGATGCCCAAGACCTCAAATCTCCAAGTTTATGAGTCCATATATCACTTTCATTCTTCATCCCCTCCCTCCTCATCCTCTCCATAAAATTCTTCCACTCATCATCATATATAGTCTGCAAATAGTACAGAGTTGATATCCCATCTTCGTTCCCAACTCTTAGCTGTTCTTTACTGTAAACTACTTCTTCACTATAGTAAGGCGTTAAAACACTGAAAGCCATCATTTTCTCAACTTGGGGGGCATGGGGCATCTTCATAAAAAGCGAATTAGTAAAGAAAGTAATCCTCCGTCTTGCTTCAAGATTAACTGGGACGTTTTGCATTGAATCTCTAGATGTAAGAATAGTAAGCAAGCGTCGAATCTGTCTGTAGAAATTCTCATTGATAGTCTCAGGCAACTGAATGGCATTCTCGAAAAGTAGAACTTCAGAAGAATCTGGATTTTGTGGAACCAAACCGTCCTCCCTAAGTCGTTCAATATTCCTTTTCTCCTTGAAAAAATCTCTGACAACTATCTCATAAAGGGCCTGAAGGGTGTTAACTATTTTGCTAGAATCTATTTGTTTCTTGTTCAATAACTCCACAAATTTTATCAACTTGTTATGGAGTTGGGGAAGTGCAGTGGTTTTGAAAACTTGAGTAAATTTCCCGATCTCGAGAGAATGGTCAATTTCTTGAAACAGAACCATAACAATAGAATGCTCTTCACTGTTAGGTTTGATAATCTGAAGAAGCAAGTGCTTGATGCAATCATAGGTTTCAATGACAGCACATCGCCTAAACTCATGCTTGCACATCTTCCTCCAAAGCCTCTTATCAGAAACATCAACTAACTCTTTAGCCTGGCTGAGCGCCAGTAGCAACTCATTGCAAAGAAGAAAACATGGCCAACGAATAACCCTTACGTTCCAAGAGTTTTTTGGCAGCTCCAGAAGCTCAACCTCTTCGTCAGATATGATATCCTCCTCCCTAAAACACATAATTACCTCATTCCATATCAATGCAAACTTATTAGCCTCACTCTGGTTAGACTCAAGCTTCATATAAGGTTGACCAAACCCGTATCTTAGCTTCATCCTGTGAATCGCATCCTTAATTTTGCCACTCAATGTTCTCCTAGCATTCAACAACTGCTCCTCTGGCATTAGATTAAACAAAACTGCACTAGCGAAAAACTGAAACCTCAACTTCAGCTGTTGCATGCTCCGAATCTCACCCAAGTGTGCAAACAACCCCACACTCACCCCAACCAAAGATGAATATATTGAATACCATATTTGAATATCCATTAGATAAATCAAAATAACGGGAAGCCACAGTAACCCGAGAGGAAACCAATTACCGTTTTGAAAAAGCTCATGCCACTGGTAATTGACATCCTTAAGGTCCAATATCATCTTCGATGGAGGAACCATTGGCCTAATCTGCAAAAAGTAGCTGAAACAAAACTTTGAGGCCAGAACCACAGCCCAGAACAAGGTGTACCTAATGTTGTCCATAAGACCTTCACTCAATCCACGACCAACGAATGTCCTGCCTTGAAACCACCACGACAACACGTAAAACAGGCACCAATCCTTATTCTCAATAAAATTCCTGACCCAAGGAAGAATAAGAAATACCAAAGCCAAAAGCTCCGGAATCATGAAAATAAAAACAATCTCTAGAAAATTCACCAGCTGCTTGTTTGCTTCAACAGACCAATTTCCATCACTGCGTCTCTGTTCCCATATTTTCCGATAAAAAATAAAAAACACAACGAACCATGCTGCCGCAACCACGGCTTTTAGGATCATCTTCAGTCCAAGTCCAATTGTCTCCACAGAAACCAACCTGCTATGACCACAGATACGTTATAATTCATGTAAGGTACGTGGGATAGATACATATATGAATGCATGAAATGAAACAAAGGAAAGTATCGATGTTTCGGACCCAACCTCCATTGCATCACTATATCAAGCAAAGACTGAAAAAATCTGAGAGCACTCCACGTGAAGAAGATGGTTAAAACCCGAACCTGCAAGTCACGATCCTTCAGGGCATGCCAAGGATAGGTTTTATCCTCCCATGCAACAATAAGAGCAGCCTGAAGGAACAGAAACAACATAACCCAAAGCCTATGGAAACTCCTAAACAAGTTCCAAAACGACCGTCGTTCAACAAACCCAATCTTCCCAACGCGCTTGTCGAAGAAACCACTCCCAATATCAATAGGCCACTTGAGCTTCTTAAAGCAACGTTTGTCCCAGAAAAACTCGTTCATGTCATCGTAGTTTCTCCACTCGCAGTGAGGCACGGTTCCATTCCTACTACTCTCAACCTCGGAGAGTAGGATTCGGTAAATCGGTTGCACCACGCGGTCGAGGAAGCTTGGCTGATGAAGTGAGGATTGATGGAGGCTGTTATCGTAATCATGGTGTTGCAGGAATTTGTTGAGGTCCTTGGCCATGTGGTGAAAGATGTAGGAGAGGCATTCGGGGAGGAAGCGGAGGTTGGCCGCCTCGCCCCAGATGAGGAGGTAGAGGGAGACGTAAAGGAGTTCGCGGCGCTGGTCAGAGGGGGAGCTATTGGCGGGGCGGTAAGAGAGGTTGACGGCGGGTTTTGCGGCGAGGTAGGAGCACCAGGAGGTGTAGTTGCGGAGGAGTTTGGAACGGAAGGAGCGGAGGAGGGAAGCGTCGAGGGTTTCTTGGGGAGGGGAGAGGCGCATCTGGGCATTGGCGAGGTGGAGTAGGAGGTGCTCGCGCTGGTTGCGGACGTTGTCGTTTTGGAAGCCAAACAAGAGGCCAAGCCAGTCCAGGAGGTCCATATCAGGGTGCCATTGCGGGGGGAGGCGCAGGTCGCCGACAGAGCTAAGGGCGGCGACGGCGGCCCGGACCTCCGGGAAGCGGAGGGAAGGGTGGTCGATGGTAGGGTTGTGGAGGGGGAGGATGTTGTAGGGGTGGACGACGTGATGGCGGTGGTGACGAGTGTTAGGCATGTGATGGTGAAGAAGAATGAGGATCTACAACACTCAGCTGCTACTGTCACGGTTAGCGCCAAAACGACAAAATACGGGTTAGTTTCTTAGTTACTATTTTTTTCCAAAAACCAAAAGGAAAAGGAAAATGTATTTTTACTACCATGATTATTTTAAATAAAATCTTCTTTTCCGTAATAAAATATTACACTTAATAAATTATTAAAAATATAATTAAAAAATATAAAATTAAAGATGTCCTGGTTCTATACATATAAAAGGCGTGAAAATAGTATCACTCTTTCTTTCTTTTTAATTTCTTATTGTAAAGGTTTAATAATTTTTTATACCGATTACAATTATTTATTTTTTTCGAATTGTCCTACTAATGTTGTTAGTGTCATAACTGTATAAAAAGACTGATTAAAGTAATCCTTTTGCTCAAAATTCATGATAACTTGTCACTTGTCATTATTCTAACATATTTATCATCAATTTGATTAAAAACTTGTAATATTTTAAAAATATATTTAAACTAAGAAAGTTTAAATAAAATGAAATCGAAAATGATCATAATAAAAAAGCTATTAAACTTATTCCAAAAATTTGTTACTTAATTTCTTATTAGAAAATTCGTATACTTAAAACTGCCATTACATTTTAGTTTCTATTAATATATTTTGCATATTTTTTTATCATTTTTACTTCCTGTAAGATTATGACAGACTAATTTTCTAAAATAATATTTATAATGATTAAAATAATATTCTGAATAGTAGAAACTAAAATATTTTTTATAATTATAAGTACTAAGTAAATAATTAAACATTTTTAAGTATCTGTCTCATTAAGAAATTGAACGGCGTTTATTTTCGATTAATGAGTCGATAAATTATTACATTTACGCAATAAATGAATATATACAACTTGGTTAATATATTAGCACACTTAATATATTTTTAATGTAGATTTTATATATTTATTTCTTATTTTGAATCACATTATACACTTTGACTTATTAGTTTTTTCTATTTTATGTTTGTCTCTCTTTTCCAGTTCCTTCCAAACTTAGGTTACATTTGTTTTTCTTTTCTATACAATTTGTTTTACACAATGATAAAAAAACAAGAATGTGATGAAGAAATAAAGGGGAAATAATATTAAAATAAGGTAATTACATATGAATATTATATCTATTGTAAATATAGATTGATTTTATTGCATGTATATTATGATGTTTAAAAAGATTGTTTTCGTTTAATATATGAACATGGATGCTACAGAACCAGAGATGGAAATCAAGAGAAGAAATATTATGGAAGCTCTGTGAAGAGTTGGGTTTTGTTTGGCAAAGTTGGTCAATATGGTAGCTCAATGACTAGGGTCCAAAATTCATACCTCAAACATATATACAGCATGCCTTGTGTTTGATTAAACGTAGCTATAGACAGGTATTACTTTTTTACCGGTTGATTTCGAACAATATAACTTCTATATGAACAAATGGATTCGTATAATTCCATTCACCGAATCAACATTTAATCTTGTATAATAATCCTGATTTCTAAAAGATTATATATACCGTGCACATTACATCAAAGTTTACTATTACATGCATAATAAAACACGCAGTGATTTGAGGGTTTGAACAGAGCATCCCAGTCCTTGACAACATTGTTCACACTGGACATGTTCAAACCAAATTTGGTGCACACCATTGTTCAAAGGATGCAGTACAGGTACTTTACCCTGACCATCCCCTCTGGAGATTATGCACGTTCAACCGGTCGAGTACAGAATTAAAATCTATAGGCTGCTCAGTTTCTTGCATCCTCTGGATCGTGCTTACAACGTGATCACCTCTAAATCCCATGCTCACAAATTTCTCAATCAGTTCATTGTTGGGATTGATACGATTAAATTGTGACTGGCTATGTGGTGCAGTGTTGTGAAGGGAAGCACTAGTTGGAGGATATCCACCTTGACTAGTATGAGAAGGTTGTGACGGATAATGTGATCTTGCATTCTCACCATCATACACCATGAAGGAACTAGCAGGAGATTGAGCGGTGTAGATCCCGCTAGTTCCATACGCATCACCTGGCTGTGCTAAAAAAGAGCCCTTCATGTGGAGCATAGGCTGTTGTGGAACTGTTCTACCACCTCCACTGTATCCATGTGGTAGGACATCAGCATGGCTGGATACCCGAGGTGGAATCCCTGAATAAGGCAATTGCATCGGCTTCGGTGGTGTTTCGGTGGGAAGATGATTTGTAGCTTGGCTGGTAGAATAAGGAGTATAAATATTTGTCGCAGGGGTTCTTACTTGAGACTGAATTGACGGTGGTTGTGGAGGTTGCACATCCACTTGCTGTGGTAACTGTTGAGGCCATTGCACTTGTTGGTGCTGTAGCTGCTGATACTGATATAGTTGTTGCACGGGTGGGGATTGGGTTACCTGAGACGAAGATGCTGGTGGTGGAATTCGATAGTGTGGATCAGAGTGCAAATATTGACTCCGAGCTTGTGGATTGGAAGGGGTAGGTGGCATCAGGTAATGACGAGGTTGTTGAGTGGCTGGGCTCACATTTGGGGCTGGCACTTGATAGGAAGATGACACAGGCTGTTGCCGGAGGGCAATTTGATTGGGTATGGCAAGCGCTAACTCTAGGTTCTGTGTGTCAGATGCGTTATCAATTCTTCTTGGATCAATGGAAGAAGGTGAAGACCTCTCTTCATTAGACTGCGAATGGCTTGAGGAAGACGATTCTTTACGAATAAGTTGAAGCTTGGCTAACTCTTTCTGAGTCTTAGCCAGATCTTGCTTGTCTCTCAAAATTTGCACAGACCTGCGTACCTACATCAGCAACACAAGAAAATAAATACATGGAAAAATTATGTCTACTCTCAAAGTATATGCAGCCAGCCAAAAAGTGAACAACTTCATGCAACATGTTAGTGATGTTAAGAAACGGCTAATCCGAGCTTAATGTTTATAACTTAGTATACTTCCACCTACCTGAACAGCATAAATTTCATGATGGTAGGAATAACTGCTTAAAAAATGTTATTCTACCAATAAGGAATCTTTTTTTTTGTCAGCAATAAATGATTCTTAATCTAGCAACAACAACATATTAGTTTTGTAATTAACAACCTTGAGGAACAAAGTATATTAATAATTTAATATTGGAAAGATTTACAAAACAAGCAAGTTGAATACTTCAGTGTAAAGATACATAGAAGATATTTTCCAGCTGAGCGGAAAAGAGCTTCTACTTACTACTGAAAAAAAATTATCCTCGGCAGGCTAGGACTTCATTTTAAAGTTTACCATACAGGATGAGAACACATATTCTAGCTACTCGTCCACCAGAGAGATATTTTCTCACTCTAAGACAAAGCTATAAATCAAGCAGATCAAAAAAGGAGAATCAAAGCTAACTTAAAAGGACATTGCAAATTCTATCAATTAAAAATGTAACTTACTTCCTGAAGGTGTTTATCAAGAGAATGGAGTTTTGAATCTGCCTCTTCATGATCACTATTTAAATCAGATCGCATTGCTCCAATCGATTTGTCAAGATTGTAACAATACAATTCCAACTTTGACAGCCTTGAACTGATTCCCTCAAGAAACTGCATAAGGTTATCGGTATGTGTTTTCATACTCTTCTCAACAGTGGCAATCACATCCTGGCCCAAAGAATCTTCAGACGAACCATAGGCAGCAGCAGCAGGAACTATGGATGTTCTTGTCATCCTTGATGTATGAAAATCCTACGAAAAGGGTAGAATTTGCAGATTTGAGATCCAGAACCACAGGGGAGGCATAAAAAAGTACACGTGGTCCATTATGATTTCAAGTACAAAAACCCATCTAAGAAATGTTCAGCTTGAGAGTGATCAAAACTATTTAGACTAAAGCAAGCTAATACAAATTCAAACTACCCACAAGAACAACTCTAAACACAATGAGCCTACGATGGCACTTTGTTTTTTCTCAAGGGAAAAAAGTAATGCCTGTCAATCCTCGCTGAAGAAGTTCATCTACCATAATCACACTAAAATAAGCATGTTGACATAAGTCAACCCCCTAAACTCACTGTCTTTCTTTTTTTCATCTTTGCCAATAAATTTGCCTGATATAATTAAGTTTCACCTACTATTGACCATTGACCAATCAAAACAATAACAAAAAGCTTTATCCCATCAACCAAGGCCAACCAGATCAATAATGAGTTAAAATAAAACATGATAAAAAAAGTCCAATGGGCACATCAAACATACAGCCAGTCATTATTCCTCAGTCAGTGTACAAAACTACCAATGGGAAAGATCGTTATAGCACAATACGCACACCGCTACCCTTTCTACACTTGAACACAAATTCCTCTTTCATTCTTCTCAATGCCAACCGGTTAGCCTCGTCATTCTCGCCTCGATGTCTAAAACTGTAAGAACACCTTTCCTAACTCAAACCGTATTAGAAACACACATTCTTAATTTTATTCTCGATCAACCAGTCGACACATATTTATTTTCATCATGCTGTTCACTAACCAGCTCATATCCATGCATCTACTCAACAAAAATAAGACTTCCATTTCATTGCACTAACATACTAAAATAAAACAACCAAATTTCCATTGCAGCAGCGAGTGAAAGAAGCTTCTAAAAACCCAAAAGAAAAATAGATTTAGCAACGAAAAAAATTCCCCCTCCCGTGATCACAACATAGTGCCAAAAATGAAAACTTTCCCAAAACCCTAGCCATTTTGTACATACCCAGATTCGGAATTTTCCTTAAAAGGGCGAAAAACGAAAAGTCAACAAGGAAAACCGTCATGGGTATGTTATGTTACCTTGGCGGGATCTATGTAAATGCCGTTAGAAGAACAGTCGTTGGTATTGTCGTCCTCGTGGGAACAAAGGATGTCACCAGAAGTAAAATCAAAGCCCTTGGAGACACCGTTGGCGAGACACGACGGTAAAGACGCCATGAACGGAGGTGAAGGCGGCGGGTGAGGTAGAGAGAGATAGAGAGAGAAACTTTGTTTGAAAGAAATAGGAATCTGTGGAGCTGAGATAGAGAGAGTATGTAACGTTACTTGTCTGCTAAAAAAGGAAGTTTCGTTTGTATTTGCAATATTAGGTGAGAGAAGAATTAAAAAAACGTGATACATTAAGAAATTAGTTAATAAACAAATGGAATTAATTATTAATATAATTTAAGAAATGTGGAGTACCATCTTTTTGACTGTTTGGTATCCCCACAACTACATATATTAAGAGCATAATTATGATTATATCTTACTAATTGTTTGTTTATGATAAATATACTAAATTTATTTTATGTTTTAAGACATTATATATTTTGCATTTTCATTGAATACTTTGTATATGATAGGAGAAGAATTCATAAGAAAATTATTAGAAAAGATATATCGTTTTACCCATGAAAACATATAAGTCTATTCTAAGCAAACCAATTTAAAACCTGGTAGAATTGGGTATACATAATTTGTATTAATGCCTATTTATTTAGCAAATATAAGAAAACCAAAAAATTTTGCAATCAAGATATTGCCACGTATTATAATTCCAATCTAAGTTAATCAATAAATATTTGACAAATATAAGATTGGTGATTAGAGAGATATGACTTCATTCACACTTATTATTAAGTGGTATACATTATACATCAATCAATTATTATTAATTTCATTTATTGATTGATTAAAACATTATTTACATAGATTGAATGTTCGCATTCAATAAAAATTATAATATTTTATAGTATATAAATATATATAAATTTTATAATTGATTTTATAAGATTGAATTATATTTAATATTATATTAATTTTATAAAGTAAAAATAATCTTAAAATTTACTTTTTTATATTTATAACTAATTTTTTTTACAAAAATGACATTTTTCAAAAAATAATTTTTTCTCCTATTATTATTATAAAACCTCATCTTCCAATTAATCATTATTTATCTAACCCAATATGTTATCAGAATATTGATCACTAACATTATCAACACCTCAATCATATCATTATTGGTTTATGTCAATTAAAGGTTAAATACAAATACTTAATTATTTATTTGATGGAGATTTACTTCTAAATAATATATATAAATAAGTGAAAAAGATTTCGTGGTTGGTTTATAATGTTTCTGACATTATCTTATCTTATATATGTGAATTATTACATAACTCTTAAATAATTAAAAAATAATAAAAAGGGGTTGTACATGTGCTGCATGTGTGTTGGTTGTGACTTGGTTGAAAATAAGCCAAATACAATAATTGTGAGAAGCATGCCACGTGGTGTAATCTTCACACGCCACCTATCTTCTACTCTAAAGGCAGTGATTAAAAAATTTAGAAGATATTTTTTTTATCAAAAATTATAAAAAAAAAATTATAAGAAAATAATATTTTTAATTCAGTATCCCTAATATTTTTATCTACCTTAAAAAAAGTGGAACAGTACATAGACCACACAGTATGGGTATTGTTTCTTCACATTTCAAAATCTAATTCTGTTGAAAAGAATAATAATTAAAGACATTTCATTTTTTTAATTGCTTTGATGGAATATTTTTCTGCCTAAGTATTAGCATTTTTTCTACCTGGCTCTTTTTCTTATTCACACTACTTCTTTCTCTTTTTTAACTTTTTTTTCTCTAATTTCTCTCTCCACTTTTTGAACTATTTCTTGTACTTTTTTTTACTAACACGTGCTATAAAAAAATAGTTCAATATAGAACATTTTTTTTGTATAGAACTTAATTTAAAGTAAACTTTATGTTTCTAAACAATAAATTTATTTTTAATTATTTAATCATATTTATAAGTGTTCTAGAGTTTACCTTGTCAATTGAAAAATATTATTTTCTTAAGTGATTTATGATTTTGTAATATTTCTTTAGGTATTTAGACGTTTGGTATTTTTTTTATTTTTCTTTTACGTATTGTTTAAAATACAAATTCTTTTTTAAAAATGAAGTTATTTTGAATTAAAATGAATTGAATTATAAATAGAAAATTACTTTTAAAAGTTCTTTTATTGAAATTGTTAGTTTGTGTTTTGATGTGTTGTATTAAATTTGATTAAGAGAAATATTATTGGAGGGTTTTTTATCATGATGAAATTGAAATTCATAGCAGAGATTTGGAAATATAAAAAGAGTTTTTATAAACTGTTCCTACTAGAGAGATGAGACTTAGAGAACTATTGAAGTTTTCTCCTCCTTTCTTCGGTCGGGCAGATTGCTGGGTGATGAACTGGGGTTCCTCTCGTCCTCCTGCTTTCTCCTTCGGCACTCGGTCTCGGGTGAACACCAGATGGTGGGGGTACCTGCGAAGGCACTCCGACGCTCAAGTCAGTAAAGCGGGTGGTCAGCTCTCAGGTAGGTGAACAGTAATAAATGACATACCTTACTCCTTGGGATGCGTGCTATTTATAT
>Ga0123342_1001056_pt1 | contig 45954 bp, 10 predicted proteins | sample Turbeawhitnodule_FD_89960 | JGI IMG/M metagenome (GOLD analysis project Ga0123342, IMG submission 89960) | Root nodule microbial communities of legume samples collected from Mexico - Turtle bean Mexico white nodule | ecosystem: Host-associated > Plants > Roots > Nodule | place: Mexico: Nepantla...
AGAAAAAAAAAAAAAAAACACTAAAGCAACTAACTAGAGACTCTCATATAGATTAAAAAATGTTTTTCATAACATAATTTCAATGCAATATTCAATAAAAAATACATTTAATTATTTTATTGTTGTATAATCAAACAAATATATATATATATATATATATGTGTGTGGATTGTATTTATTCACCTATGCTCAATATATCTAAGGCAGTGGATATTCGAATACGTGTGTTTAAAAACCATAATTTAAAAATTAAATCATATGATATAATTTAATGTGATATTATATTAACGTCGTTTAATATGATTTTCTCATCAATCTAATTTTTTATGGAATTAAAATATTTCGAATAATGTAAATAAATGCATATTTGCAAAATAGATATTTTGTTATCCGTGTGGACCGAATGAATATTCATCTTATTATATGAATTTTAAAGGATATTCCGAAAATATTAAATTATAAATAAATATTTTTATAAATTTGCATTTTATCATTTGAATTCTAAAAAATGTTTTCACAAACATTTGATTTCAAAGCGTATATAATCCTTTAAAGTTAAAGTATTTCTCCAAACGTGAGATACACCTTTAAACAAACACGGCCTTAACACTCAAAATAAAAGAGTTTTATTTCGCCCTTGTACGTGAGAGCGTTATCGTGGAGTTCAACTTCGAGGGTTTCCTTCAACACACTGAAATTCTCTCCGTTTTTTTCTTCTTCAATTCATCGGTTACTCTTGTGTAAGTATCTCACACTTCTACTTGCAGAAGATTTCGTTAACCTGCTCTTTTTTTTTCAATTGTTTTTTAAACTGTCGGCATTTGATTTTGTGCGGTTCAGGATTTAGCGAGATTTGGAGTGAGTGATGGCTGCGAAGGAAGATAATCGAATATTTGTGGGTGGTTTATCTTGGGACGTCACGGAGCGTCAACTCGAGCATGCCTTTGCTCGTTACGGCAAAATTCTCGAATGCCAGGTACCCCCCTTCGCTTTCGATTTCCCAGATAAATGTTCCATATTTTAAATTAAGCTATTTCATTACTATGAAAAGGGGAACTTGTTTCTTCTCGTTTAAATTATGTTAGGTATGCAGTTTCCGAAATTGGAGTGGAAGGAGTTTGTTTTTAAATAAAATAAATGACGTTTTAATTGAATCTAAATGTGCATATTATTATAAAACAGCAGTCTGATAATTTTTCATGAGACTATTATGATTCTTGAAGTGAACCTGTTCAGTGCCGTTTTGGTCTCTAGTAAAGGATAGGGGCGATTGTAAGGTCTGGTTTTGGCTGAGTTATTGCGTAGGAATCCTTTTTTTTTTTATTGTGCTTTCGGGTTGAAGTTTTATGATGGGATTCTGTACTAATTTTTCCTTTTCATTTTTTTTGTCTTTCTGGAAACGCTTGTTTTGTATCTTGTGATCTTTGAGATGCCGTGGATGGATTTTTCAAAAGATGGTTTACCGGAATGATTTCTTCATGGCTGAAGCTCGTTTTCAATTTTGTGTTAAATGATAGTTTGTGGTAACAGTAGAGCTTGAGCCGGAGATTAGTGTGGTTTGGAAAGTGGAATTTGGTTCAAGGAAGGTTGTTGATCAAATAACAGTCTGAGCTGTCTGCTATTCGGCAGAGAGATTTCGTGTCTTTGCTGTGCTTATGATTTGTTAGTAAGATCATTGTAATTTGGAATGGGTGTTTTGCTTTATAATTGGGCTGGCAGGTGACAGTTTGACAAAGTTAATACCTTAACATGCACGTTGGAATATGCTATTTTTTGTTTACATACTTGTTTTTCTGCGGCTCACAGATCTATACCTTGTTGCATGGTTAATGAAAAGAAGTTTGTGACACTTGTTTGGTTGAGTTACATTTAATTCTTTCGGGTAAAGAATTTTTTCTGTCCAAATCCAAAGTTCACACAAAAATCACGTCGCATCTGTACAGTGGCTTCCTTCCTTTTCTAGTTGCAAATCTATCTTGTGTTGGCAATTGTTACCAGTGCTGGGCATTCCTTCTTTTGCTTCTGGCTCTTGATCAATGGTTGTTCAAGATAATTATAGGAAACTAGAAACAGGCATTAAAGACTGCCATCTCACATTATGCTTTTTCAAATTTTTGTCCCCTGATATATTGATATGTTATGAACACTGCTTATACCTGTTTCTTTAGTTGTAGAGCCATGGGCAACAGATGTGCCATCTTATGAACTGACAATGCATTTGGTTTGGTCAAGGTGGCATTTCTAGGGGTCCTGAAATGTGGAAAGATTCACATACATGCAGTTCCTGGGGAAGAGAGTAATGTACTCTGTTTTTAATGGAAATGAATTTACCCACTAACTAATATATTGTTCCATTCGAAGTATAGATAGAACCGTTTCAAAGAGCTGTGATTATGTGGTGCTCAGTAGACCAGTTAAACTGAGTTCAAGAATTTGTATGTGCTTGCTTCAGTTGACCAGTCCAATGTTGCTGCACCTTTGGCAGTTTTCGTTAGTTTCTCATAGCAATGTAAAGCTCTGGTGTTTGGACATTGTTTTGTGTTTGGCTGATGTCATCGCCCTTCTAACAAATATATATACTTATAAATATCCAAACCGAGTGAGTTTGACTCTACAACACCAACAAGTTCTGCATCAGTACGGGTCTTGTGAGTACTTTGGTGCTGCCGAGCTCAATTTTCAATCCGAAGCATTGACATCATTCACAGTTGTAGCTCAGAGATGGGTTCCTCCTTTTTTTGAGATACTGTATCGAACCAGTTGATCTACCTATAATTGCTAACAGTATCGAAGGTCAAATGAATGAATATCTTCAATTTAGTCATTACTTCCTTACTTGGGTAGAGTTCATTGGTTGGAGATGTTTTCTTTGGTTTGAATGGTTCTGCTTTTGTCAGTGTACTCTTAGATAAAGAATCCTCATCTGCATGGGAATGGTTTCTGCTAAAATGCTGGTGTCTTTGATAGTCAGTTAAGGGGCAGCAGAATTACCTAGAATGATAGGCATTTAATCGCAGTATAGTGAATATTATGCATTCATCTCCATGTCGCTGAGTATTTTTGTTGCTGCATAAGATTGATTTCTTGCATGTGGTGAGGCGAATAAATCACAGGAGGTAGCTGAATTCTTTCAAAAAAAGTGAAAGCATGATCTTCAAAAGGAATGCCTGTGTCCTGCATTTTGTCTTTCAGAATTATGGAAAAATATTTGCTGGCTGAGTATTTTTGTTTTGAAGAGATATCAAATGTGAAACTCATCGTAAAGATGAAGTTGTGAGAAAATCTGTTGACTGCTGAAGTGAAAGCTACAGTTGGATTTGATGATGTACCACTCATTTGTGGGTACATTTTGTTGTAATGTTAGTTCTTCTGGGTCAGAAAATAATAGTATCATATAATACAGTGCTTTTTTTTTTCAAATAAGTGAGATGAAAAGAATATGTTTGAGGGATTAAATTGTTAAAGGTCTATCATGAAGTCATGAACCAGTATGGAACATGGTGAAATTCTATCTCAGAATATGGAAGTGTTTGTTGTAAGAGATGTTTGTTGTCAAATATGGGCTTGGGATTCTTCTGAAAGGCTTAGCTATATCAAAGCTTTATCATTGTAACGGAGAAGTAAGTTGTCTGGTTATAAGTTTTTCTTTTTAATTTAGTGCTGTTTGCATCTAGTTAATTAAGTACTAAAATCAACAAGCAACGCACCCTTCTTACTTGTATGTTTCGTGTTATGTTATTATTATGTACAACACTTTGTTTAAGCTGAATGTCTATTTCAAATATTTTGTATTATGTCATGTACGAATGATATTACCGACTATCAGCAATTTGGAGCAATAGATTGTGCTGTAATTGTGTTCTTGTGTTTTCATCAATATTAGGTTGGATGGTAAGGGAGGTGTAATTTTAGGGAATGGTTTATAAGCCTTGTTGAATTTAGATCACCCCTATAAAACGTCTGAGATTTTTTTCAGAGATGGGGTGTTGGCTGAAACACAATTTTAAAAAAAATGTCAGCCAACATTAATGGATGACACTCTTGAGTGTTCATTAGAAATTGGTTGATCAACATTGTGATTGAAATCTTACAAAAACTTCGTACTTATTTTTTTTTATTGTTAACAAACAATCATTTTCTACAACAGTTTCTTTTAGGCATCCAATTTTGCTAAGCAGTTTGGAAGGAGGGCCTCTTTGTTTGCCTTTTGATGGGTGGAGAATTTACTGTATCATGGGCATGGTGCAATTTTTATTCTTTTTGCTACATATGAGCTACTTTGACCTGCCTTTTACTTTTCTATCTGTCTGTTCTTTCCTTTCTATCTTCATATTTTTGGTATGATGTGGTTCTACTATAGTTTTTCAAATTAATTTAATTTTAATGGTGGAGTAGTTTTATATTGCTGCACTTTCTTCTACTACAGTAACTTGGCAAGTCTTATTTACTTGTACTGGTTTAGCTGAATATCCCTTCCTATTAGACGTGTTGTGTATGTTGTTCTCAATATCTATAAGCGAGACAATGGCCATGCAGTGGTCATTGCATAAAAACAAGCATTGATATTGTCTGTTCCGATTATTGTTAGCATTAAGTGTGAATTAGTACTTAGCATGAGGTTCTCAAGTGATGCTTCTTGTAGATCATGATGGAAAGGGATACAGGCCGTCCTCGTGGATTTGGGTTTATCACATTTTCAGACCGTAGGGGAATGGAGGATGCAATCAAGGAAATGCATGGACGGGAAATTGGTGATCGCATCATCTCTGTCAACAAGGCGCAGCCTAAGATGGGGGGTGATGATGTAGACCAAGGTTACAGAGGCAGCTACTCATCAGGTGGTAGGGGAAGCTATGGTGCTGGAGATAGAGTAGGACAAGATGACTGCTTCAAATGTGGGCGTCCAGGACACTGGGCCCGAGATTGTCCCTTGGCAGGAGGTGGAGGTGGTCGTGGTCGTGGTGGTAGTTCATTTTCTTCACATCCTAGGTTTGGAGCTGCTGGTGGTGGACATGGGGATCGCCTTGGTGGTGAGCGGGATCGATACGTGGACGACCGTTATGATGGAGGACGCTACGGAGATAGGGATCGTATTGACAACCGTGACTACAACAAATATGGCAGCCGTGATCGCTATAGCAGTGACAGGTATACACATGGTTTGTGGTGGTTGCAGAATAAATATTTTGGTTTTTCTTCGATTATGGCAAATAATTAGAGATTCGATCTGCTCTCTTATCTGGTCTGGTCTGCCGTTAATAGAAAAGTGGTCCTATACTATGTATCTGTCACTATGTTTATGAAAAGAAAATTGTGCAGGTATCCAAGCAGTGGAGATCGATTTGCAAGCGATCGATATGGCAGTGGGTCAGATCATTACCCACAAAATGGTTATGGGAAGGAAAGAGGGTATGACCGATACAGTGGTCCACGAGGCGGTGCTGATAGGTATGGAGGTGGAGTAGGTGGTCGAGAAGAAGGAAGGAGTTATAGGGGTAGACCTGCTCCATATTACCGTCCAACCCGGGGCTCTCGTCCATCACTCGACCGTTACTGATTTCTACTGTTGTTTTTAACGGGAAAATCACAATGCAGAAGCCACATTAGAGACCTAGTTCTTCTTTTTCTTAGTTTGGGACAACTGCTAGATTGTAGTTCATAGATTCTGGATTTCGTAGTTTGTTTCCTTATTTAGATCGTCGTGACAATCCCAATCCCCTTGTTTGCATCACTAACTTCCCTAATGCAAGTGAGCATGATTTACCCCTCTTTTGAAAGACTTTGTTTTTACTCAAATGTGATTTTTCACTTACAATTACAAGGATTATTTTCTTAGTTTACTTCAAAAACTTATTAAAATAATAAGAAAATCTGTTTTATTCCAAAACCATATGCAAACATTAAACTTTTTTAAGGAAGTCCGGTTTTATTTTCATGAAAAATAGATACAAGTGGGTTCTATGGGCCTTTTTGTTACACAATTTTTCACGTGAAAATACTTGCTTCTTTTTAGAAGTTTTAGATACATCTGTTTTAGCTTTCAAACTAATAAAAAACTAATAAAAATTATTAAAATTAGAAATAGTTATTTTGAGCATTGTTAAAAATACACATCTTTTTTTTAAAATTTAAAAACAATTAAATTTATTGTATGTAAAAATCACTTTTTTTAAATCTATATCAAACATCAGCATATCTCGTTACATTTTGGCGAACAGCCATAAGTTTCAATGATATTCATCTTTTGTTTATTTTCGAAAGGTATAACATTAGTTAACAAAATAATCAAGCAAAATAAACTAAAATGACATTTAAAATTTAAAGAATAAATGTATAACTGTTTTTTCTCTTATAGAATAAAATAAAACATAAACATGTAATTGAAATTTAAACTGAAATACGTTAAGTGTTTATTTGAATTTCACTGACAACATTCAAACCAATTTTTCGTTTCCTATATTGTCCACATATTTTTTTTTTATCAGATTTAGTTAAAAGTCAAACTCCAATAAACTATGTAAGAGATATATTCTAACACCCTTTGCTTTTTATACAAATATAAATATCTTATCACAGTTCTGGATATTTCTTTAGCCTATATTTGAACGAAATTTTTATAAGTTCTTTCGGAAAAAAATAAATTTGATTATCTTATAAGTTAAAATTAATTGTTATACAAAATAAAAGTTAAAACAGTTATATAAAATATTCTATAAAATTAACTCATGAATTGACTCATGAAATAAATTAATTTCAATTTATGGGAGAAACTATTTCTAATAAAAAAAAAAATAGCTCGTAAGAGTTTTTTTTTTTTTTATGTAGTTGCGGTATTCTCTACCAATTTAAATTCCTTTTCTTACATATTTTTAAATTCAAACTTTAAATTATTTTATGTTTCTTCAGTTCTTTCTACTATTTCAAATACATAGTGAGTTGTAGATTTAACAAATAAAAGAGGATACCATACTGTGAATACGTGAATACCAAACATCATTTATAGAGTCTTTAATATTTTGTCAAAATTGGTGCTTTTACTGGACATTCAGAACAGAGAAAGAAGGATAGTTCAGAAGTTAAAAATTATAAAGAAGGAAAAGACTTCAAAATCATTGACAAATTATCCAAGAAGGTACTTAGTTTCCCAATTTATATGGACAATTTCACTATTCATTTATGTGATGTGCACCGTAGTACCTATTTTTGCTACTAATTAATGTCTTCATTCAAAGTTGATGGATGTTATGGCCTCATTCAACTCTGTTTTTATGGACTCAAGAGGTAATAGTTTTTTTAAGAACACGTGAAGTTCTATATAACCCTACTGCCCATACATTTACATGGTATCAGAGGAAGAACTTTTTTTCATCATGTTTTCTTCTTCTTCTTCCTCTTTCTCAAACTCAACCACACTAATATTTTTGGTATGGCAGCAGCAAGTTGCGTTTCTGACCGCTCCTATAACTCAAAGTTGAGTTTCTTCCCGCTCCTATAACCCAATGTTGAGTTTCTTCCCGCTCCTATAACTTAACATAACATAGAATCAGTGCTTCCTGTAACATTTTCTTTCTCTTATTCTTGTTAGCTTCTTCACTTTTACAACTACTCAGGCACATCCAATTTCGGACTTACCTATCTATACCAGAGTTGTTCCGGCAACAATCACCTTCCAATCTAATCTCAAGACCCTCCACTCCTCCTTAGGATTAGGATCTTGAGATCTTGAGATTGGATTGGAAGGTGATGCATTGTAGTGTTGTTGTTGGAACAACTTTGGTATAGATAGGTAAGGTCTGAAATGGGATGTGTCTGACTAGTTGCAAAAGTGAAGAAGCTAACAAGGAATAAGAGAAAGAAAATGTTACAGATCACTGATTCTATGTTATGTTAAGTGGTAGGAGGGGAAGAAACACAACGTTGAGTGATAGGAGGGGGCAAGAAACGGAACTTTGAGTTATAAGAGCGGGAAGAAACGCAAGGGAAAAGAAGGAACTGAATTAAAGAGAAAATGTGATCCACACTCATGCAGGGTTGAAGCTGTCATCCACACACAGAACCGTTTATGCAGAAAGACTCCTTATGTTTGCTGCAGAATTATGGATGCAAGCAGAATCTGTATAATGCTGCATAATTGTGATATAATTTTAGTTTAGTCTGTCGGTGGAATTTGTAAAAGAGTTGGGTTTTACTTTAATTAAATTATTCTGTCATAAAAAAAAAAGACAAAATGTGATTATTGGTTACCCATATCTACGATTCGCATGTTCTCACCCATTTTAGTTAATGCAGTAAATTGAAGTTAATGCAAAAGTTAATGTAGTAAATTCACTTTCACATGCAATTGTACCTTCAACTATTCACTTACAAGCGTCTATCCAAATAGTGTTGACCCAATGAAGAAGAAAAAAATCATTCACTCTTGTTGGTTGAAAGAAGCTGAGATGAACCTACACTACTTTGCCACCAAGCTGGAAAAAAAAAGAAATCTTTGTAAAATTTGGATTGTTTAAAGACATTAGTGTGTTATCTATAATAAATTTATAAAAAATTAAAATCAGTTTTATAATTATTTCAAAATAATTACAATAATTATACTTTTTAATACTTAATATAAATGAGATTTAAAAAAATAAATAGGTTTAAAAAAATCTATTACTTAATTTATGATAAGATTTTTTTTATTAGTTGAAAAAAGTTTTAATTATCTGTGATTATAATTTTGTTATTTGTGATTTGTTAGAGTAGTGCAATCATTTATATTATTTAACTTATCCATAGTATATATAATTATTTCATTTTTTTGTATAATGTGGTTCTACTATACTCTTTTTCGAATTAATTTAATTTTAATGGCGGAGTAGTTTTATATTGCTGCACTTTCTTCTACTGCAGTAACTTGGCGAGTGTTATTTACTAGTACTGGTTTAGCTGAATATCCCTTCCTGTTATACAGGTTGTTGTATATGTTGTGATGAAAAAAACACAGCGAAACACACAATCACGAATCAACGGTAGACAAATAAACGACACAAGATTTAACGTGATTCGGTCGTCAATTGCAACCTTACATCCACACGGACAATTATTAAGTTTTCATTATATCCTGTTGCACACCAATTATAAATATAATAATCTCTTTAAATAAAAAAAATACAATGATTAAGTTCATCCACTAAACATGGTGTCTAGTCAGTCCAATCCAATTGGTCCTGACTTCACTATCTATATGCGAGAGAATGGAGTGGTCATTGTTTAAAAACAAGCATTCTTATCGTCTGTTCCGATTATTGTTAGCATTAAGTGTGAATTAGTACTTAGCATGTGGTGGTTGCAGAATAAATATTTTGATTTTTCTTCGATTTCTACTGTTGTTGATTTTAACGGAAAATCACAATGCAGAAGCCACATCAGAGACCTAGTTCTTCTTTTTCTTAGTCTAGGACAACTGCTAGATTGTAGTTCATAGATTCTGGATTTCCTAGTTTCTTAGCAAGAAGATTTTGTTTATTTTAGAAACGTATTACATTAGTGAACAAAATAATAGTTGTAGCCTAGCTCCTATAGCACAATAATAAAATAAAAATTAATTTTTAGACACCAAAATAATTAGTTACAATAGTAATTAAATTAGAGACTATTTTAGAAACAAAAAAATGTTGGTTTCTAAATTAGTTTCTATTATTGTTAAATAGTTTCTAAATTGGTATCTAATTAGCGACCAATGTTTTAGAGACCAAATTTAGAAACTAAATAATTGATAGTTAAAATCTTGTTAATTAGATACCAATTTAGAAACTAATTAACAATAATATAAACTAATTTTTTATATAGTTTCTAAAATGATGTCTAATTTAGTTACTATTACAACTAATTATTTTGGTTTCTAAAAATTAATTTGTGTTTCATGATTTTCTTGTAATGATAGGTGAAAGTGAAGTTGATGGATGTTATGGCCTCATTCAACTCTCTTTTTATGAACTCAGGAGGTAATAGTTTTTTTTTTAATGAGGTGATAGTTAATGGCAGGTTTAATTTTAATTTTCCTTTTCTTCACATCCCTTTTCTGTTTTTTCTGATTTTTTAAAAAACTGAAAAATAATATTTGAAACATTATTTTTAGATAAATAAGTATGCCAATTTTTTTGTTTTCAAACTATACTTAATATTAATATATTTCAAAAACTGTTTCTTTTAAAGTGTAAAATTTCAATTGTTTTCAAAGAAAAAAATAATATGTTGCATAAGAATTTTTTATACTCACCAATTAGATCACTACAAGAAAATCATGAAATAGAAACCAATTTTTAGAAACCAAAATAATTAGTTGTAATAGTAACTAAATTAGAGATCATTTTAGAAACTAAAAAAAAAATTGGTCTCTAAATTCTATTATTGTTAAATAGTTTCTAAATTGGTATCTAATTAGTAACCAAGGTTTTAGAGACCAAATTTAAAAGTTAAATAATTGGTAGTTAAAACTTTAGTTGCTAATTAGATATCAATTTAAAAATTATTTAACAATAATAAAAACTAATTTAGAAATCAATTTTTCTTTTACTTTCTAAAATGATCTCTAATTTAGTTACTATTACAACTAATTGTTTTGGTCTCTAAAAATTAATTTCTATTTCATGATTTTTTTTTTACAAGTCATATTCTTGATTTTTTTGCAATTACTATTTTAGAATGATTTCTTACACTATTCATAATTGATTGTATAAAAGTACTTGCTTCATTAATTAATGTATAAATTTTAAACTCTTTTCGAAATATAAATTTTAAACACTTTTTGAAATATAAGTTTGAACACTTTAAAGATACCCTTCCAAAAAGGTTTCTGAAAGAGAAACCTGATTCCTAGTAAATAGGTTTGTACTACACTGTCTTCCCTATTATTGGTGCTTTAGGTTTGTCTAACCATAAATAAGACTTAAAAGGTCAAACAAAATTATATGCTAGATTTTTGTACTACATTGTGCCATTTTCTATTGTTAGTAAAGCTAAATGCATTATTTGGTAAAGGGTGTGAAAGCAACTTGGAAAGGGAATAAGATTTATGAGCAAATGACACAATTTAATCTTCCTTTTGCCAAACAAAGTAATGTGTTCTTATTTATAGCAATAATCAGAGAGAAAGAGAGATAGTTGGTGACTTCTCTGGTAAGTTGTGAACAAGAGAGGATTCAAATTCTTCAAAAAAGCTAGTCTACAAAAGCAATTCTACAAAAGCATTTTCCTTTTCATTTTTGCCTCACTTTGGAAGTGTGAATTGAAATTCTTAAAACTAAAACTGCATTCACAACTTTGATCCAAACATGTAGACAAAAAAAAAAGGTGAAGAAATAAGATAAGGTGTTCAATTAGTGATGACTGACTTGTTCCTTCCATTTTGGATATTCCCATATGCAAAAAGTTGACTTTAAGGAAACTTATCGCAACTCATTAGTCAAGTGGGACCTCTCATAAGTAAACAACTTTGAAATTTCATTACTTAATAATTAGTCTTTAATCAATAACAACAACTAATTCCTACCACATTTTACTAGTTTATTATTTAAAGGTTATATACCTTAAAATTAATCTGTATTAAAACTAATATTTCCTTTTTTAATACTTAGATCAATTTATAATTTTATTCTTGATAATATAAATCGTATTAATATTTAATAATTTTGATGAAATGTATTACAAAGTGAATTTTAAGCTTAATTCAACTTATGAAATTGATTTATAAAATAAGGTTTGTAACTATCTATATATTTTGCAATGTTCTAATCTTTAATTTATATGAAATCTTCAACATATTTTTTTCATTTCGATGTTGTCAACTCGTATGTGTAACTATGTATTTTGGTAGATGGTCTGATAACGAATGATCTGATATCAAACTCTTATTAAAATAAACTATAAACTCTAAATGATTATAATAAAAAATTTACTTTAAACTTAATTCATCTTATAAAATCGATTTAGAAAATAAATTTTAAACTTATTTATATATTAAATGTTATAAACTTAATATGGGAAATATTTGCATCCCTCAAACGTAATATACTATAAGCAAATTCATATATTTGTTAAATGTTTATTTAGTATAGAAATCATTGAAAAAAAAAGGTTCAAATTTCAATACAGATGAATTATGAAGATACGAAGACTTATTTAACTTAGATCTGAATCTGTCTCCATCCAGTGACTGGTGTTGTGGTATCTTATTTCTTCATCTAGAATCATTATTATTTTCTATTTTACGTGGTGATTTGGATGAACCCATCTTATTCCTCAGATAAATAATAAAATGTAAAAGATAGTGATATGAAAAGTATACACTAAGAACAGTTTTTGGTATGAAATAGAAAAACCATTTTCATAGTTTGTCGGTTTGTCCATTTCTAAGGTTTAGATAGATTAGAGACTAAAAATTGGGACCATGTTTGCGTGGGAACAGAGAAACGTGTAAGAGCTTTTCCACCATTAATTCTTTGACCATGCACTGGGTTGCCTTTTTTGACTACAGACTTCACTCATAACATAATCTCCAATGTCAGAAAATTTCCTATTTTCTATTTATTAATTTTCTCACAAAATATTTTTTTTCTGACATTTTTAAAATAAGTTGTTTTTATATTTTAAGAAAATAACTCTGACTTGCCATCAAGAAGTGTTAAATTTGTCAGTTCTAAAGTCAAAAGGAAAAGATTTTTTGGATTAGCGTGTTACTTATAATGAATGAAAGTTAAAATAGTGAAACACGTGAAGTTCTTGGAGTGTGATCCCTCAGTTGACAACTGTGCAACTAGGGTTGATAAAACTGCAAAATATAATGTTTTAAAAATCTAAATACTTTTATAAAATAAAAAAAAACTTTATATTTTTCTCTTGGATTCGTTTAGATACTTTTCAAACATGGATTCAAAAGGATATTCTTCGTCATCGATTGATGTCGTGCTATTTTCGTTGTTATAATTTTATAGACTTTTGGTTTTGCTTGAATAAATTTGGATTAGTTTAATTATTATTTTTAAAAAAAAAATAATTATTATTTTTGTGATTTTAATGAATTTTTGGTTTTTTTAATTAAGAATAACAAAATAAACTTAGACAAAACTAGGTATTTAATTCACTAACGTGTTATGACATGTTCTATTTAATATACTAAACTAATGGGTCACTTAAGGGTCAGAATAAACTAACTCGTCTTTTGTTTTCAAAATAATACAAATATATATATATATATGAAAAAATTAAGTTTAAAATTTTAATTATTTGCTTTTTGAAGATTTTATCATTTTACTTTCCACAAAGACAACAATTAAATTGGAATCTATAAGTTAATCCATGCCATATAAATTCTGACCACAGTATTCATTCTTATTTATTTGTTTTAATATAGGTACTGATATATATTAACATTCTTAACAGTAAAAACTTCACACTTTAATAAATTTTTATTTTATTTATTTTATCTTTTAATTTTAAAAAAATATTATATTATCATAAACAATCTCAAATATATATTTTTTACCGTTCATATGTGAATAAAACATTTCTTTTTTAAAATTTAACATTCACTAGTTAGTATATAATGGTAAGGAGATTTGAGTAATATAGGTAATAGGTTATAACCTAAGTTTATAATTTATTAATCATTTTAAACAACAATTATGAGTGTGGTTGACAAGTTGTTTTAGTTACTTTGCAATTATTTGTTTAGGTTATAAACTTTGACTAAAATTGATTTATTTAATAAGATTTCATTTCATTTATCTACTGTGTTTCTTTATGCTAAAGTATTATACCCTTCATAAATAAAATTTCACATATACCATCTCATTTAATATTATATTATTTCTTCTGACGAAAGTTTTTTCTATAACATTACCTCACTTATTTTAACTGCACTATTATTTTTAGTTTTAATAAAATGTTTAACAAAAAATTTTAATCACCTAAACACGTTATTTTCTGCAAAACAAATTGTTTTAAAGAATAAAAAAATATCATTTTACATTTATAAACCAATTCATCATTCAGCTTTTCCAAGTCCACTGAACCGAGACGATTTTCATTCTTAATAATAGTGTGACTGTTTCTGATCTAACAAGATGAAAAATGAACAGAATAGTTTTCCTTATGATGTATTAGGTAATATTTAATGAATTGTTTTGATTTAATTATGTGTATTTGTATCTAACATAATCGACATGAATAAAGTTTTATTTTTCAAAACAACAAAGGCAAAACTTAATATGTTTCGTCTTATTTTATGCGTTGACTTAATGTATGAGAAAGAATAACCATATATAGACTTTAACTCACCAAAATGTTTATATAGGTACTGTAAAATTATGTTTAGAGTATAAATTAATTATATTTTAAAAAATCTCAGAAAAACATGAAATAAAAATTAATTTTAGAAATAAAAAATAATTAATTGCTATAAGGACTAAATTAAAAACCATTTTAAAGACTAAAAAAAATGATTTCTAAATTAGTTTCTATTATTATTAAATAGTTTATAAATTGTTATCTAATTAGCAACCAATATTTTTGTTACTAAATTTAGAATCTAAGTAATTGGTAGTTAAAACCTTGGTTGTTAATTAGATACTAATTTAGAAATTATTTAATAATAATATAAACTAATTTAGAAACCAAATTTTTTTAGTTTAGTCTCTAATTTAGTCACTATAGTAACTAATTATTTTTTATTTTTAAAATTAGTTTATATTTCATGATTTTCTTGTTGTGTCTATATCTTTTAATTCATCGAGTCATTTTTAAAAGATAAAATTATGATGAAATTTTAAGTTTTAAAATAGACAATATTTTTAATGTGGTAATTGATTTTAATGATATTATCTCAACGAACTTTAGGTTAAAACATTGATGTTGTGAAGATCGAAAAAAATCTAAAAACAAACTCTTATTTTCTTAGTTTTCAATTAGGAGAATCTTTTCTCCTTAGACCTCTACTATGGACTTGTTTTGATACGCATACTAGTCTCATATTACTTACTTACATTTTAAATATATATTTCTCTCTTAATCCACTCAAGATGTTTTAAAAAAAATCATAACAAAATTCTAAATTTTAAGATCACTACAAGAAAATCATAAAATAGAAACCAATTTTAGAAAAAAAAAATAATTAGTTGCTATAGTGACTAAATTAGATATCATTTTAGAAACTAAAAAAAACATTGGTTTCTAAATTAAGTTCTATTATTGTTAAATAGTTTTTAAATTTGTATCTAATTAGCTACTAAGATTTTAACTACCAATTTTTTAGATTTTAAATTTGGTAGCAAAAACTTTGGTGGCTAATTAGATACCAATTTAAAAGCCACTTAATAATAATAGAAAGTAATTTAGAAACAAAAAAAATATTTTAGTCTCTAAAATAATCTCTAATTTAGTCTCTACAATAACTAATTATTTTTTTTCTCTAAAATTAATTTCTATTTCATAATTTTCTTGTAATGGAGGAACAATATCTTATATTTGATAATTGATCATAATGTTTATATCAACAAACTTGAAATTGGAAAAAATCTAACAAAGAAAAATTATTTTTTTGGTATTCCACATATAGCCTAACAACTAAACCATCTACCATAAAAAAAAGGAACGTAACTATTTGGGAAGTATAAAAAAGTAGAGGCATTAGATAAAGTTGAATAGTTGCAATCTCTATCTATATATGGCCATATAGTTTATTGCACTGAGATACATATCAACATTATTGACTTTTACCATTTTATTCTTTTTAACACTGTTTCAGAGGAAACACACTAACACTTCAACATTTCAAATAAAACGGCTTTGCTATATCCATTCCCTAAAATTTGGAATGAGTACACCTTCTGTGTTTCAACATTTTTATATTAATTAAAGTAACACTTAAACCTATAACATTCCATTTTCCCCCTCAACAATCAAATTTACCATTTACCATTTCATTTAATACTATGTTATTTGTTTTAATTAAAAAAATTCTATAATATTACCTATCTCAATAACATTTTTGCCTTTTCATAAAATATTTAATAGAAAACTAATAGGTAAGACTTTAATTTTACCTTTTACCATAACATATATAATGTTTTATATGGCTTTGAAAAGTATAAATTAAAAATATAACATACTGCTCACATGATTATTATTTTTCATTCTTAATTAACTATTTAAAAAAATATATAAATAGAATGTTATTATTTAATAATAAAATATGATATTTAAGTTAAATATTAAAATGATATAAATAGTGTTGATTATAAAAAAAAAAAATTATTATAAAGATAAAATTTAAACGAAGGAAAATAATTTGAAATGTTTTTTATTGGTTTCGAAATTAGTAAATAGTTTCTAATTATGTTTTAACTACAAATTATTTTGATTTTGAATTTGGTAAAAAAAATTGATAATTAATTAGTTACTAATTTATAAACTATTTATCAATAATAAAAATTAATTTAGAAACCAATAATTTTTTTAGTCTTTAAAATAGTATCTAATTTAGTCAATATAACAATTAATTATTTTTTTTTCTCTAAAATTGATTTTTATTTAATGATTTTTTTTATTGTTATATTTATATTTGTTTTTATATTTTAGAGTAATGTATATTTTCGTTGACTAATGTATATTTTTGTATTGTTAAAAAATTTATTAAATATTTTTAAAAAATAAAGATAAAAAAAGATGATATTATCAAAAAAAAATTGTAAAGAAGATATATGTTGAATTCTTCTATGTAAAAAAAGAGTGAAAAAAATAATAATTAAATAAATTAAATATGTTATAGTAATTTAAAATGAAGATAAGGATTCGGATGAGATAAATATACACATATCTACAATAAAAAAAAAATTAAATTCTTAATTTATTTTTTTACTGTTTAGATTTAATTTTTGTAATTTATTATATTAATTATTGTATTTATTTTCAATAATTCTTATAACTATAAATTCTTTAAACATTAGTTTCTATTAGGTTTTGAAGTGATTTATTGTATGAACGTACTTAATATAGTGGACCTTGAATCTTATAACCATATTATAAATTATTTTTTTTAAACTCTCGCACTCATAATAGACATCATTTTTTAGAATTTGAAGTTTAACTTTAATGATATAATTTTTATTCTTACATTTGAATTTCAAATTTAGTTTGATAAATCTTCTCTAACTTTTCAACTTATCGATGTTAATTATGACGTCTTTAATTTATCAATCTTAATTAAGACATTTTTTAAATTCCAATCTCCTAATGCATTTTCTATTTTTCTTATTCGACAGGTGAATTTATCTTAAATTTATTATTTAAATATCAAAAGAATTTTTGATTAAAATATAAGTAAGTAATAAATAATTCATAAAATTTATTTAATATTATTATCATTTAAAAATACTTTTTCTTAAATTTAAACAAATAATTTAATAAATATAACTAAATACAGACAAAACACATGTATCTTTTTTGTTCATAAAATAAAAAAAGTTTAATTAATAATTTTATTCTCTTTTAATGTATAATTTTGGTAATTTCCTTTTAAAATAAATTTATTTCATCCTTTTTTAGTTACTCTACCATTTTGATCCAATTTTTATTTATATATATATATATATATAATTGAACTATACTCCTAATATATTCATTTAAATCACTGTAACAAAATCATCAAATAAAAACTAATTTTTAGAGACCAAAATAATTAGTTGCAATAGTAACTAAATTAGATATCATTTTAGAAACTAAAATAAAAATTAGTTTCTAAATTAGTTTATATTATTGTTAAATAGTTTTTAAATTGGTATCTAATTAGCAACTAAGGTTTTAACTACCAATTATTTAGTTTCTAAATTTGATCTCTAAAACCTTGGTTGCTAATTAGATACCAATTTAAAAACTATTTAACAATAATAGAAACTAATTTAGAAACCAATTTTTATTTTAGTTTCTAAAATGGTATCTAATTTAGTTATTATTGCAACTAATTATTTTGGTCTCTAAAAATTGGTTTCTATTTCATGTTTTTTTTTTAGTGAATATTCATAAAATTTTATTTAATCAGTTAAATATATGAAATAAAACTAGGAAAAAATAAAAATTGCACCAAAATAATGGATTTTTCAACATAAAATTTTTAAACATATTAATTTAAAAAGGATAATTTTTAAAAATTTAAATAATATTAATTAAAATTTAGAAGATAACATACAATTATGATTTATAAATATATTTTTATTATAAATAAGAAAAAAAAAACTGGAATATTTTAATTTAAAGTAATTTAAATTTTGAATCAGAAAATTCCTTAAATAGGGCACACTCTATTTGAATTTCTTGGTGTGAAAGAACTTGAAGGTGTTGTGTGAACGTACAAGTTGAAATGCATAACATGTTGATTAATATGCATACTGAAAAGAAAAAAATTGTGTATCATTAATATGCACTCTTTCCTTACTAGAAAAGTAGCAGTATACAATAACATAATTTACGTGCTCATTTTTTGTTTTGTTTGTAGAATTATCATATAAATTGTGTATCTCTTTCCAAATACGAGGCGATTTTCAATGTTTGTATCTGTGAGAATTTTGGAGCCTGATAAAAACAAAAACAAAAAATCACATTAATGATAAACTTCACAATTCTGTATCACATTTTTTTATTATTTTATTTCAAAATTTAATAGAACAGTTAATGCTAATACACATCAAACTTACTTTCTCCTCATAATAAACTTGTAAAAGCAAAACTACCTATTATTTAATTAATAAACAAAGAGTTTTTCAATAAACCTTTTCAATGCAATTTTTGGAAAATATACACGCACAATTACAAAGTTCAATATATAGCGAGTTCTTATTTGTTAAATAAGTAAAATATTTTTTTTATATTTGAAAGTGTTATTTAAATTTAGTTTTATATATAGAGATAGAGAGAATGGACCTTTCAAGGAGAAAAACTCTTAAAATGAGAAATTGAGAAATGAAAACAAATCATTATAATCTTTATATTGAGATTAAAACTAGTAAAAATCTCAATTAAAATTAAATTATTATCTTTCTTTCTTTTTTCATTTTCCCCTAGTGTATCATAACTGCACATTTATTAATTTATTTTTATTTATAAAAACAATTAAATAAATTGGAGCATTTGAGTGATAGTTCTCATACAAAATGTTAAAGACTATTTGAATCATAGTCTCCAATACAACCAAATAGAATAAAATTAAAAGAAATATTTAAGGGATAAAGATTATGACTAGTTAACAAGAATAAGGAACACAACCAAAATTTCAGCACTGACTTATCAAATCTAAAATGATTTTGTGCATCTTTTATATAAATTAAAATTGATATAATGTATAATTTTGTAAAATAGATTAAAATATACAAATGTGATCATCTTACTTTAATTCAATTTTAATAAATAATAATAGTGATATGAAATTATAATTTAAGAGATCTATTTATACTAGTGATGGTGAATTAGGACTCATTTTTTTTTCTCATAAAAAGCATACCACTGAATCCCACTCCCACACCAATATAATGACGTTCATCTCTAACCTAACTTGTGGTTGATGTGAGCTGAATTTGGAAGAAAAAAAGAGGGTTTTGATAAGTCCAATGGCTGATAAATAGTAGAAAAACAGATCACGTTCATCCTTAACCTAATATTTGGTTATAAGTTTAGTGGTGCATGAACAGTAACATCTTCCATATTGACAAGTCTTTCAAAGATAGATATATATGACTATGATTATAACACTAAGAAAAAATTATTAAATAATAATTAAATTTATCGATAAAAATAATTAATTATTATATTAATTAAATTAAATACTAATTTAAAGATAAAAAAATTATTAATATCTAAACTGATTTCTATTATTAATAAAAATCTATAAAATAGTTTATAATAGTTACATGCACTACAAAGAATAAGAAAATCATGAAATATAAATCAATTTTTAGATATTAAAATAATTAGTTGCAATAGTAACTAAATTAGATATCATTTTAGAAACTAAAAAAAATGGTTTTTAAATTAGTTTATATTATTGTTAAATAGTTTCTAAATTAGTATCTAATTAGCTATCAAGGTTTTAACTACCAACTATTTAGATTCTAAATTTGATAGCAAAAATCTTGGTTACTAATTAGATACCAATTTAAAAATTATTTAACGATAATAAAACTAATTTAGAAACAAATAATTTATTTAGTCCCTACAAAGGTCTCTAATTTAGTCACTATAGCAACTAATATTTTTTTGTGTCTAAGATGATTTTAAATTGATCTCTAAAAGATTAATAGAAACTAATTTAAAATATAAATTTGGTAAATAGCTAAAATCTTGGTATCTAAAGATTAAATAACAATTTAGAATCTACTTTATAAATTTTTATTAATAATAGAAATTGTTTTAGATGTCAATAACTGTATTAGTTTATAAAATGATTTTTAATTGAGTCAAATAAATAATTAATTATTTTGATTTTTAAAATTAGTTTTTATTTAATATTTTTTTTAATGCTGCATCTTTTTAAAAAAAAATATATGACATATGATGATATGTAGTACCATGTAGTTTGAGTCAATCTTTAAGAAGTTCAAAATAATGGTGAGTGAGTAATATTTTATTTTGCAATCATAATTCATAATAATTGTTCTAATACTATTCTGTTGATTTTTGTACTCATTTAAAAGTCCTCATCGGATGAGTTCGTTGAAAACAAACAAAGAAACAAACATTGTTTTATAGTTTTTTTAGATTGTTTATGAATTTTCTGCTATGCGTGTCTCTGTATATAATGAGACAGAGTTATTATGAGAGAATAGCTTTTATCTTCATGTTATTATAACATACGTTATCGACAATCGTTTTGAAAACAACTTATAGTTTTTATAGGCACTAGTTTATTGACCAGATATATTTTAGACTGGTGGAGAACCCAATACACAAGGGTCAAACTAATTTTTAGTCTATTTATTCATTTAATTAATAACAAAATTGTTAGAGGGTAGGGATTTTAACACACTTTTTGTTTCTTATTCTAATTTTTCTACTTTTAATTTAAAAAATACTACCTTATTTTTAATCTGTTTTGTGTTTTCCGTTTTAAAATGTTTGTTTAGAAAATAGAGAAAAAAGGTTTATTTTTAATATTTTCTGTACGTATAAATCTATAAAAAAAATAGATTAAAAACAAAGCGACAATTGTAGGTAGTAATAAAAAAAATGTAAGTAAACACTTCCTAATATTGGTAGGAAATCACATCTTTTATAACTATAAATCAGTAGATACTAATGACATAATTAATAGAAGTTACATTACTACACGTACTTAAATTTAAATTTAAGGTATTTTAATCCATCGCAACTGTTCAATTAACTTGGGAGCACTTATAAGATCTTTTAGAGAAAAAAAAAACCAAAAAATTAGTTATTTTAGAAAATTCAACTCACGTTCGTTTTAACCATGCTAAAAAAACACACAATAAAAGATCAATTATATATATATATATATATAAATATATATATATATTATTTCAATTTTTAATGCTTAGTAAAAAATCAAAGTGACAACTAAAAAAATATTAAATAATAATTAAATTTAGAGACAAAAATAATTAGTCATTATATTAATTAAATTAGATCCTAATTTAGAGATTAAAAATTTATTCATATTTAAAGTAATTTTTATTATTAAAATTTGTCTCTAAAATTTAGAATATAAAGTAGTTAAAACCTTGATAGTTAATTGTTAGATACCAATTTAGAAACCATTTTATAATTTTTTATTAATAATATAAACTACTTTAGAAACCAATAGTTTGTTTAGTTTATAAAATAGTCTATAATTTAATTTATTTTAATCTCTTAAATTAGTTTCTATATTTAATAATTTTCTTGTAGTGGACGCTATAATTTTAGTTTCTAAATTTTATTTTTTTTCCTAAATCAAATCATCCAACAAAATTAAAGTAAATTCACAATCTCAAACACATAAAAGCTTTAATCTGCACAAAATCAAATACCTTAATTAAAAATTTGAAAAAAGTTAACTTCCCTTTACTAAAATTATTTTAATCGTTAAGGTAATTGAATTTTGAGAAGGGTGATTAATAACACATCTTCGAAGAATCTTTATATTGCTTCTAGAAAATCAAATATATAAACATTATAATATATTGGGACTCACATCCAATCATCTTTCTCTTCATATCACACACATGCACCAAAACACTAATGTCTTCTACTACTGATTTCAGAATGTTGGAGTCTGCTTGTACAATTTGTGTCTTATAACCCTATTGAGGAAGAAACACATAGGAACTGATATTAGTTAGAAGTTGTGTGTCAAAAGTATAAGTATAAGGAACGATTGTAGAAGTTTAGTATGTTGATCTTAATAATGACTATTTTTTTTCCATCAACAATAAAAAATTAATAAAATAATCAGAAACATGTTAGATAGCAATAACTATTTTAAAAGTTACATATAATAAACATAAGCATGTTATAGTCAACAAGTCAATTTATAAAAATAAAATAAGCAATTGAGACACAAACCTATGAGGAGTGATTATTGACCAACCAGGAACATATTCATAAGATAAGTTCTTAGTTGTAGTCTATCCAAACATTTCTTAGTACGATTTTGTACTACTAACCGGCTCCAACATGTCTGAGGAAATTTGTGTGTATTAACCATAACATATATTATGGTTGGATTAGTTGGTTTGTGAAGTAACTTTTTAACTTATTTTATTTAAATTATTGGTTTCAATCTTACACTTTGATTTTATAATTAAAAATACACATGAATTCATGAACAATATAATAAATATATGATTGAATTCTTATTATGTTGATAATTGCAACAACAAAAAGTAGGAAATCTAATTTATAATAGGTATAAATTTTTCTTCGAAGTTATCTGGATATAACAACATGAAATCACCTACAAATATATAATTGATTATTTACATCCCTAATTATTAATTAAAATGACAATATTACAAAATATTTATAATTTTGGAGATATACATTAAAGTGTTATCATAAAAGTTATATATTTATAAACCATAAAATATTTGGATAAAAGTAATAAATAAATGTTACTTTTTAAAAATGATTCTATATATGTAATAAAAAACTACGTGTTACTGTTAACTATTAAAATGGTATAAATAGTATTAATAATAAAAAATATTTTTTATTAAATGTAATTAAAAGTATTCAATTCAATCATATCTTACTGTTATTATGAAGATAAATATCACACGAAGGAAAATAATTTCAAATCTCTTTTATTCTCGTACGTGTTTTACTTTTTTCTTTCTCTCATGATGATGTTGCTGCTTATCCCAAGTGAGAACAGAACAATTCTAAAAAAAGGAAGAAAAAAAAAAGAAGAATGACACATTCATAACGAAAGAAAGGTTGTATACTGGAACAGAACAAGGTTGTCATGAGAAAGAAAGTCTATATATATTTAATGCATGCTCTCACAACACAGAGACACATTCTTTGACTTCTATTTGTAGGCACCTTCTTCTACTACCCAGTGCTTGCTATCCACAAACATGGCGTTGGGGGTACCTGCAGGTTCCGTTGGTGTTCATGGATGGGGAGACATGAAGAGTCTCACCCTCCAAGTCATCACTGGTCGATGGTTCATCGTCTTTGCCTCCTTTCTAATCATGGCTGCCGCCGGAGCCACCTACATGTTCGCGCTCTACTCCGGCGACATCAAAACCACCCTTGGCTACGACCAATCTACCCTCAATCTCCTCAGTTTCTTCAAGGACTTGGGTAGCAACGTTGGAATCCTCGCCGGCCTTATCAACGAGTTCACTCCACCTTGGGTGGTCCTAACCATTGGTGCTGTCCTCAACTTCTTTGGTTACTTCATGATTTGGCTCTCGGTCACCCAGAAAATAGCCAGACCCCAGGTGTGGCAGATGTGTCTCTACATCTGCATAGGTGCTAACTCTCAGTCCTTCGCCAACACCGGTTCTCTAGTCACGTGTGTCAAGAACTTTCCAGAAAGCCGTGGGGCTGTGTTGGGCATTCTCAAAGGCTACGTGGGTCTCAGTGGTGCAATCATCACACAATTGTACTCTGCTATCTACTACGACGACACAAGGGCTTTGATTTTGCTCATAGGTTGGCTCCCGGCAGCTATTTCCTTTGCTTTCCTTCGAACCATTCGCTACATGAAGCCGGTGAGGCAGCTGAACGAGCTCAAGGTTTTCTACAACTTTCTCTACATTTCTCTTGGCCTTGCTGGGTTTCTTTTGGTCATGATTACAATACAGAAAAGGGTGAACTTCACTCAGAGTGAGTACGGTGTGAGCGCGGGTATTGTGATCTTCTTGCTCTTCCTCCCACTTCTTGTGGTTTCTATCGAAGAACATAAGATCTGGCAGAGTAAAAGACTTGCTCTGGTTGACCCCTCGCCGGTGAAAATCGTCACCGAGGGTGAAAAAGTGAAACCGAATGAGGCCACTGATGGGAAGACTGCAGTTTCCAGCGACACCAAGTGGTGCGAAAATGTGTTTAGTCCACCGGAAAGAGGCGAGGACTATACAATACTTCAAGCACTATTCAGCATCGACATGTTGATACTTTTCATAACTTGCATATGTGGTGTTGGGGGCACGTTGACTGCAATAGACAACTTGGGTCAGATAGGATCCTCTCTCAGATATCCTAAGAAAAGTATAAGTACCTTTGTGTCCTTGGTGAGCATTTGGAATTACCTGGGACGGGTTTTCTCTGGATTTGTTTCTGAACATTTTCTAGTGAAGTACAAATTTCCCCGTCCTCTTATGCTTACTTTAACTCTGCTCGTATCATGTGTTGGCCATCTTCTGATAGCGTTTGATGTGCCAAATGGACTCTATGCTGCTTCGGTGATTATCGGGTTCTGTTTTGGCGCTCAGTGGCCTTTACTTTTTGCCATTATCTCCGAACTTTTTGGACTAAAATATTACGCAACCTTGTACAATTTTGGAAGCGTAGCAAGTCCACTGGGGTTATATCTGCTTAATGTGAAAATGACTGGTTATTTGTATGACAAAGAAGCAAAGAAGCAACTCGCAGCGTTGGGGCTTCAAAGAAAGGAAGGGCAGGAATTGAAGTGTATCGGGGTCGATTGCTTCAGGCTATCTTTCATTGTCATCGCAGCTGCAACTTTCTTTGGTGCCATTGTTTCACTGATTTTGGTGGCGAGGACAAGAAAGTTCTACAGTAGTGACATATACAAGAGATTCCGGGATGCAGCCACCGTGTCGGAAAGTGAAATGGCGGCGGTAGAGAACACGAGCAAGGCAGAGAAAGATGGGAAACAGATGGTGCCAACTCAGAAGTAGGACTAATATGGTAGAACATGATCTTGTTGTAGTCAAGCTTCAAACAAAAAAATTAATTAATAATGTAACATGTAACATTATAGTTTGGTACATTTTGTTTGCCGTAATGTATACTTTTCATTTTCTTTGTCACACAAAACGACGAGCCTTTTTTTTCGCAGTTTTTCTAGAGCGAGTAGAATAAATAAAAGAAACATGATTGCCCTGTTATCGTAATAGTTGACTATTCCCCTCCTTTGGCTCTCTGGTTTGATGGTACATATCTTTTCAAATCTTCAAAGGGAACACAAAGATCAAATAAAAAAAATTAATTTTTGACCTAATTTAGAGTTTGCACATTTAACTTAAATTTTATCAAATCGATTTATAAGATTAAGTTTGCATCCACTTGTCGAGGGTACCAACTAATGCGTGAAACTGTATATTATGAATGGTTAATGTGGTCTAATAAGTTCAACAAACTCGTATAACCTAAGGTCTAATAAGTCCAGCAAACTCTCATTGGAATATATTCAAAATAAACTCTGATACTATATTAAGAAATTGATGAGCCTAATACTATATTAAGAAATGAATGTTAAGTTTAATTCAACCTTATAAAATTAATTTATAAAATTAAGTTTACAACTATTTATATTAAATATCTTAATCTCTAATCAAATTTTTCTAAAACAATTATTTTATGCAAGTGGCTGCATGATAATGTCTTCTGTAACCTGTGGTGATGGACTAAATTATATTATTTATGAAATGAGACTAATTTTAAATATATTCCCGATGTATACAATATGTCATTAAAATATGATTCTTACAGCTAATCAAGTCAACATATAACACTCTAATCAAAACTTTTTTTTTGTCATGTCACTCAACAATTTGTTTTTTAAAGATTAAACAAAAGTTTCAAGAAAACACTTGTAGAAAGATACAAACATTGTAAATAGGTAGGAAAACACTTGTTGAGGCATTCTAGTGCCTCATATACTTATGATAATAAAAAAAAAGAATGATACTTTGAAACTCTGATTTTTCCACACTCTAATTTTTCCATACTCTCAACTTTACAACCAATAATAATATTATTTTATTTTATAATTTCATTTATTTTTATTTTATTAGTTGAATATAATATTTTATTATTTAAAAGAGTTATGAAATAAAAGTGAGAGAAAAAGAGAAGTATAAAAAAAAATCATTCTAAATCAAATCAAAAGCTCCACGAGTTATTTTAGCATTTCCATGACAACAAACGTATTTGGGTTCTTATTGTCATTTGGGTGAGTCTCTACTTGGATTTGGTGGTTTGAAAGAAATGATTATGAAGGAAAGTAGAGGCAAATTGTATGTTCTTTCACGTGTCATGCTTTCTGCTGATAACATATGATATTTGAGAAGAAAGTAAGTTTGAATTTACTCAATTCTACAATTTAGTGGCTCTTAAAATTTAAAAACTATTAATTTAAAAAAAAAAATCTACATGATTAATAACCCATTTAACATACTTTTTGACAACCCTTTTTTTTTCTACTTCTCTCACTCACAACCAGCCACCTTTCTCACTCATTCTTTCTCTTAATAGTGTAATTAGGCTGCTTAATAGTGTGATTAGATCCCGCCTGATTTTGTGTGAGTGACTGGTATATTTAAAGGTAATTGCGTGAGGGAAGTGAAATTCTTAATATTCTCTTATATGCGGGGATTCAAGGTAACCCTAAACCTTAAATTCTAAACCCAAAGTATTTTACTAGGATACCCATGATAGTGAGACACTGATAAAGAGAAAAAAGAAAACACTAAAAAAGCACATTGGAGGTGAGCGAAATCAATTTGGCATGTTTTCTATTGGAAATCAAAATTGATTTCCACTCCTGTGTTATTCAAAGGAGGATTAATTCTCACTCATGTGTTATTCAAGAGATGATTGATTCTCACTCATGTGCTATTCAAAGGAGAATCGATTCTCACTCATGTGTTATTCAAAGAAAAATGATTCTCATATGCTTAAAAAAGATTTTTTTTAATATGATACGTGGAGAATCGATTCTCATATTAAATATTACATAAATTATCTAACAAAAATATTTAGTTATACTATTAATAACAACAATAATTATAAATAATGACAATAATAAAATAAAGTTATAATATAAACAAAACATATACTAATCCCCAAACTTTGTTTTAAAAAAAAAATATTATTTTCGGTTTGAATTTAAGAAAATGCTTTTTTTTTATGATTTAGTGACATGATTAACCATATCTAGAAGAGTAATAATATGTTTATCTAAAATAATAATGTAGAAAAATTCACTTTTTAAATATTTTAGTTAAAATATTTTTTAATCTTTTGCTAGGTCAAATTTGATTTTACTTCTCCAAATTAAAAATAAATGTTTTCTTAATCCATCAAATTGAAAAAAAAAATAACATTTATTATTCACAATGGTGTGGAAAACATGAGTTTTTTTAATCAAATAAGTTGATTTTTTCAGAAAAATTATCAAAATTAACAAATTTTGAAAAAATTGTCCATTTTTTTAAAAAAATTATCCATACGAGTAAGTCGTAATAGTATAACATGACTACATGCATGACACGAGTTTGGATTTGTAAAAGTTAAATTATATCAATTTGGTACGATTTTAGTGTTAGAGAAAAAGTTATGTTTGACTCACATAATTTTAATTAATGTTAATTAAAATTTAATATTTTATTTTATTTTAAATAAAGTCGTCTAGCTTAACACTACTTAAATTCAAATCAATTCCAATGAAGTTATGTCATGTAACATAATTTTAATTGTTTTTATATTTAACTAAATTTATATTTGCATGAAATTTTGTTGTATTATTTAAAAAATAGTGTCTAAATAAGATTTAAGTATAAATTTTTTATATGAGAATATTAATTGTCAAATTAAAAATTAAAATTGTGCAATTAGAAAATAAACAAGAGTAGTGCATAATTTTTCAAAATTATAAAAAAAATACATTAAAAATATAAAAACTAGTAATTAAATATGGGAAAATTGAAGTTATAAATTTCACCACAAAATGAAAAAAAGAAAGATATAATTAAATTTTATGATAAATATTATTATATTATATCAAGTAATTTATTTATTGAAGGTCTCGTGTCATAAATTAGTTTTTATGTTTGTCTTCAGATATTAGTGGAGGTGGAAATGGATAATATAAACCATAAATCAAGATAATATCGTTAAAATCATATTTAATGGATTCTCTTATTTAGAATTTGATGGTTTTGATATAGCTTTTATTTTTTTTTTAAAGGTACCTTAGGACCTTATAGGTTAAGAAAAAATATATATTTCCCAACTACTTTTTACCCAAACTTTTAAATAATAACAGACTTTTAGGTATTATATATCATTAGAGCACAATGTCATAATTATTTTCATTAATTATTGTGTCATGTGCAGGTAAATATGTAATTAGAAAAATCTAAATATGATTAATATTTTGGGGCTCAAACTTTATAATAGGAGAAATATTGTCCATATTCAGCAGAAAAAATGTCACTTTTGTGTAAGAACAAAAATCATATTTAAAAGATGATACTTCTACAATAATTCATTTCATCACGCAAGCAGAATTGAGAAATATAATGAGTAAGTAGAATTTTTCTTCCCCGTCGATTTAAATTTTTAAATTTTATCTGTCAGGTAAAATTAGTTTTTTCTTTAACCTCGTTACACTAATTTAGTTAACTTAATAATACTTGACAAATGGTATATATTTCAAACACATAAATTAAATTGTTTTAATTTATCTTTAGTACAAATATTTTCAAATATAAAACTATTTTTAGCTTAAATATATGATCGAAAATATTTTTTAATTCTTGTTTAAATCTTATATTTAACAAATACTCATTAATGGTTTGTAAATATTAATGGATACTTCATCATGAATACGAATATGTGGATGAAAAGACTATACTCGTATTGCACATCGTATTCATACTGTAGAGCCCCACCCCTATTGCCATTTTTATGGCAAGGTTGGTCGTAGTGATTGGATGGAGTATGGTCGACATGCCACCAATTGAGTGGTGATGACCATGTACATGTTGATTGTTGTTGATTGTTGACTAAGGAGTAAGTTATTAATTTATTTTTTATTGATTAATATTTTTAATCAATAATTTATATTATTTATGATTCATCATGACTTATTACTTTGATTTAAGGTGATGTTTGATTTGGGGTGCAAATGTGTTAAGAATGGAAGGAGTTAATATGTGAAGATTCGAGAGAAAAATGTGAAGTTAAGATATTTGGATTATGATATATTAGAATGAATATACAAATTTTTTTATTGAAATTTGTGAGTGTTGTTTTTTTATTGAAATTTGTGAGTGTTATGATATTAATATATGAAGATTTGAGAGTAAAATGTGAAATTAAGTTATTTGGATTATGATATTAGAATGAATTTACGAATTTTTTTTTTGAAATTTGTGAGTGTTATTTTTTATTGAAATTTGTGAATGTTATGATGATAGTAAAGATTTTTTTTTTTTTAAAGGTACAAAACGTAAGCTTACAAATTTATCTTTATATTTAAAAAAATTTGAATGATGAAATATGAGATATTTTTGTGTAGATTTAGAGTTAATTCAAATTTTGTAAATTATTTTAGGAAAAAATACATTATTGATATAGAAAAAATTATTAAATATTTATAGTTATAATAAATTTAATATAAAAAAATTATATTAAGTTTAAATATTGTTATTTTTTATATTAATTTTTTAAATTAATATTATTATTATATAAATTTGTTTTTATTATAAATAATTATATTTATTTTTTTATATTATAATAGCAGCTACTAGCCACAACACCTTTATCAACTAATTACACCACCACTACAGCTAATCACACCTCAGAACTAAGCCGAACAAGTATGACCCCTCCTTTTTATCCTAATAAGCAGTGCAACAGTAAAAACAAAACATTGCATAAATGCTTTTTTTTTTAATTGTTAAAATTTTAAGAAAACTCTAAAGAAAACGTCGAGAAAAAATAGAATATTTATTTTTAAGGAAAATTATAATTTTAGAGAAATAGAAAAATCAAATTGTTTCGGCTTTTATATGTAATTTTTTAATTTAACAACGCAATTTCCCTTTTTCATGAACTTTAAACTCTCTTCTAATAGTTGTAATAGTTGTTCTTTACATATTTTTTTATCAGCAATATATATAACGCAATTAGAAAAGGGAAATTTGAATTCAGTAACTTAAAAGTAACTATTTTAAACGATAATAGATATATTTTTATTTTTCTTGTTTAACATCTTCTCCATAATTAAGAGAAACTTATAATAAGCTATTAATTATTATTATTTTTGAAGAATTTTCTACACTGATTATGGATATATAAAATGTGACATACAATTGGTTTATATCCTTGATTTTTTCTTAAAGAATATATTATATGGAATTGTTGACTTGGATTAATTAGCCATAATTACTTTTCAGAGTCTTCTACGTTTCTTATCACCATATTCACCAGATCCAGATTCCACACTAAGGAAGAACCCAATATTCCAGGGTCAACCACTTTCTTTAATTTAATAATAATAATAATAATATTAATAATAATAGTAATAAATAATTCCAAGTCTTTCATACCTAGCCGCCCTGTTGCTTATGAGCTGGTTTGATTACACACTAATGTGCGTCTAAACATAAATCTTATAATTAAGATTAAATTAAACACATGCTATAATTACATATAAAAAATCTTAAGAAATATATGTTTTGTTTAAACACGTTGTTATAAAATACATTTCCGGAAAGTTATCATAAAGGTTAAAGTTATCTTAGACATTAAAATATAAAGTTAGACTAAGTATTGAACTTATCCTACTTCCACATTTGCCCTCAAACTTAAGTAATAGCAAAATTTTAATTCAACCTTTGATTTGCAAATATGACTCTAGTTTAAATTTTAATGAAACAAAATTATCTCACGTTTGAATTCAATTAAAATGTTTTATTTTAAATTCACTAAATAAACTCTGTACTAAGGTAAATAATAGTAAAAAAAAATCCCTAAAGAGTCTTACCATATTTGATCTGATTTCTACATCTAAAAATTAAAATTTATGGTAATTTCTCCTGATTTTAAATTGAAATTACTTCTTCTTTTTTGAAATCCAAATCAGAAAATGAATTTTTAAAAATACTCAAAATAAATCTAATGGAAGAATTATCGCTGTCAATCATTTTCCTTTTGAATATTATAGAACCATTTCAATTTTCAGTGACTGAATACAGTGACAGTATGACTTAATTTTTTTGGCACGACGAGGTCAAATGTTACAGCGAGGAATGGAAGAATAAAGAAAGATAAAAAGAGAATTAAGATAGAGTGGGAAATGGTGGAAAATTTTGGTGAGAATGATTTATTAGATAGCTGTTACATATGATATGAAAGGGTTCATAAGATCCCAAAAATTGTGGCTACAAATCAGAAATGGCAGCTTACAAAATCAGAAACAGATTATGTTTAGGATTTCATACACTTAAGGAATCTCAGACACCACCTCTGTCATCTATATTCCATATCTGGAAAACTATCTAGTAATCTGCACCAGAGTTTACTTTCATACCAGAAAATGAATTTTAATTAAAAATATTATAATATTATTATAAAGGTTATTGAATAGTGTTATTTACTATGTTCAGAGTGTTAACCTTCACGCCGAGACTGTTAACTCGCTAAGATAGGTCCAACAAATACTCGCTAAGATAGGCTCAAAAACATGTTTTGATACTATGGAATGGATTTTAAGCCTAACTCAATCCCATAAAACCAGTTCATGAGGTTGAGGTTTGCACCCACTTATATACAATGAAAGGCTCTAATCTCTAGTCTCTAGTCGACGTGGGATTCCAACAATGTGTATAAAGTTTTGTGAAGACTAGAAAGAGTAAATAACACTACTCCACATCCCTTTATAATAATATTATAATATTTATAATTAAAATAGTTAAAATATTAATCATTGACTATACTTCATTGATAAATTCTCGTTTCCTCTCTTATTTCAATTATGTTATCTGTCTATTACAGTTTTCATTTTCCAGGTTTATATATATATACTAATTTGGTGGCTGTTCACAAAACATTTTCTATGAAAGGTGATATCATGAAAAATTGAAAAAATGGAAGTGTAATAGATTCTCTAATGTTATAATACCATGACGGAGATTGGCTTAAATAACGTAACGGTCAACTCTGGTTGATGTATTTTAAAAATACAGTCACACACACTATATATATTGACTTCAATTTCCACGAATATGCACTTGCACTGTGCCTGCTAGCTATTTTGTGCTTGGTATCCACAAACATGGCGATAGGTGCAGCTTCCATGGGTGTTCATGGATGGAGAGACATGAAGAGTCTCTCCCTCCAAGTCATCACTGGTAGATGGTTCGTCGTCTTTGCCTCCTTTCTAATCATGGCTGCTGCCGGAGCCACCTACATGTTCGGTCTCTACTCAGGCGACATCAAAACCACCCTTGGCTACGACCAAACCACTCTCAATCTCCTCAGTTTCTTCAAGGACTTGGGCACTAACGTTGGAGTCCTCTCTGGTCTCATCAACGAGCTCACTCCACCCTGGGTGGTGCTTGCCATCGGTGCTGTTCTGAACTTCTTTGGTTACTTCATGATTTGGCTCTCAGTCACCCAAAAAATAGCCAAACCCCAGGTGTGGCAGATGTGTCTCTACATCTGCATAGGTGCTAACTCTCAGTCCTTCGCCAACACCGGTTCTCTCGTCACGTGTGTCAAGAATTTTCCAGAAAGCCGTGGTGTTGTGTTGGGCATCCTCAAAGGCTACGTGGGTCTCAGTGGTGCAATCATCACACAATTGTACTCTGCTATCTACTACGACGACACAAGGGCTTTGATTTTGCTCATAGGTTGGCTCCCAGCTGCTATTTCCTTTGCTTTCCTTCGAACCATTCGCTACATGAAGCCGGTGAGGCAGCAGAATGAGCTCAAGGTTTTCTACAACTTTCTCTATATTTCTCTTGGCCTTGCTGGGTTTCTTTTGGTCATGATTACGATACAGAAAAGGGTGAACTTCACTCAGATTGAGTATGGTATCAGCGCCGCTATTGTAATCTTCTTGCTCTTCCTCCCACTTGCTGTTGTTTCCATCGAAGAACACAAGATCTGGCAGAGCAAAAAACTTGCTTTGGTTGATCCTTCCCCGGTGAAAATAGTAACCGAGAGTGAAAGGGTTAAACCGAATGAAACTACTAATGGTAGCAATTCAGTTACAGCAGTTTCCAGCGACACCAAGTGGTGGGAAAATGTGTTTAGTCCACCAGAAAGAGGCGAGGACTATACAATACTTCAAGCACTATTCAGCATCGACATGTTGATCCTATTCATATGTAGCATATGTGGTATTGGGGGCACGTTGACTGCAATAGATAACCTGGGTCAGATAGGAAAGTCGCTTCGATACCCCAAGAAAAGTATAAGCACTTTCGTGTCGCTAGTGAGCATTTGGAATTATCTAGGAAGGGTTTTTTCTGGATTTGTTTCTGAACATTTTCTACACAAGTACAACTTCCCTCGTCCTCTTATGCTCACTTTAACTATGCTCCTATCATGTGTTGGCCACCTTCTGATAGCCTTTGATGTGCCAAATGGACTTTATGCTGCTTCTGTGATCATCGGGTTCTGTTTTGGAGCTCAGTGGCCTTTACTTTTTGCCATTATATCTGAACTTTTTGGACTAAAATATTATGCAACTTTGTACAATTTTGGAAGTGCAGCGAGTCCAGTGGGGCTATATCTTCTCAATGTGGTGATGACTGGGCATTTGTATGACAAAGAAGCAAAGAAGCAACTTGCAGCGTTGGGGCTTGAGAGAAAGGAAGGGCAGGAATTGAACTGTGTAGGTGTTCATTGCTTCAAGCTATCCTTCATTATCATCACAGCTGCAACTTTCTTTGGTGCCATGGTTTCGGTGGTTTTGGTGTGTAGGACAAGAAAGTTTTACAAAGGTGACATATACAAGAGATTCAGGGAAGCAGCCACGAGAGAAGCTGAAATGGTGGAGAACGCAAACAGTGCAGAGAAAGATGGGAAACATGTGGTGCCAACTCATGATCGTGATGAGAACAGGGACTAATTAAAGGGTGATGTTGTTGACGATGAAAGGTCCAAGGGAGAAACTAATTAACTAATAATGTGGTCATACATGTTAGACAATGTAATATGTTAAATTTTCTTTGCAACGAGGTATAGTTTTCATTTTCTTGGTCACACGAAAGGACGTGTCCTTTTTTTTTTGCATGTATTCAAGAACGACAGAAATAAAATAAAAGAAACATGATTGCCGTGTTATAGAGTTAATTGCTAGTTTACTGTTTTAGTTAATTTTATGATCACACATGCAATGCAAGTTACCCCAGTTCCGGTTTATCCCTATCATCTCTAACTGTTTTATGTTTTGTTAATAAGTTTCTTAATCATGTCATCCACATAATTGTAAACGGAACTTGAGTTAGTAAAATTGAATAGCATAGGGTGTTGGTACAAAACACTAAAAAAAATCCATTTTACAAATAAATAAAATAATATTTTAATTATATTTAATTTTTTTTTCGTATGAGGGTTGGGATCTAAAGAATTATTGATAGGATTTCTTCTTTCTCCTTCTATCGATCGGTAGTATTGTCCTTCAGCTCCTTTCCTTGCAAGCTCCTTACTCTTTCTTCTCAGCTTCTCGCAACCCAAACTCTGAGGTACCTATAAAAAGGCACTCAACGCTCAAGTCAGCAAAGACGTTATGTACTCGATTTTTAGAGCACGGTTTATGATGACATACCTGATTCTTGGGATATGTGCTATTTATATTATCTTTGGTGGACTTTCCTTATTGGTTCAGGTTAAGGAGTTGAACCACGTTTAGGGTTGTATTACCTAACTCTTAATTGTGGATTAGCTTCGCTGACCTTGATTGAGCGTAAATGGACTTGTGCTATCGGTCGGTCTTATGGACGTGGGTCTTTACTTTGGTCGACCCAATGATGGGGACCGAGACGTGACATCAGTCGTACGACCCTCAACGGTACACTTGCTCCCCGACTCGAGAATGATTAATCTAAAGAGTCTTTTGAGAGTGATGTGTCGGTTGGGCTTCTAAGTTGGTGTGATGATTGGGGTTCGATGTCTGACGTGACGTCAGACAACACTTGACGTATGACGTGACCCGTATCGATGAAAAGTTTTTTGAACATTAAATGACGATGACCGTTGGATTGAAAAAATCTAACGGTCGAAATGTTACACTAATCCTTCATTTTATTTCTCACCCTTTTCTTGTTTCTTGATACAATCACTTATCGTGAGAAACAAAAAGTCTAAGATATGAAATCAGCAAGTTGTCTTTCATATTGGTGTCTGCACCAAACAAACTAAACAAAAACTGAGAAAACGATCTGCATTTTTGGATATCTGCCAAATTGTCAAAGCCATGTTGGTGATAGAAATAGATGTTAATGGCTCCATAGAACAGACAAATTATACAGAAAAAAATTAGTAAACGCTCAATTTAATGATTTTGTTGTATATCGTCGTCGTAATAATTTAAGTTTCTGAAATTTATTTATTTATTTTGACGTATATTACTGTTTTAAGTTCTCAAACAAGATATCAATATAAAAAATTATTATTATTTTAAATTTTAAATAAACTCTAGAATTTCGATATACTATTTAAATTTTTTGGTTAATAATTAATATAATAATAAGCTAAAATCTAAGTACTAAATTAATCATTTCAACTGATGGTATGAAATTTCTTACAGGTATTTTGGGATGACAAAAAGGCCGGTTTGACCCATTTCAGTTGCGGGGATTTCTTCGTGCACCTCCACAGATTTCCCTGCACCTCCATAATTCTTTTAATTTCAAAAGTATCTTTGACAAAAAGTGTTTTGGATTTGTTTTTTTCATTTCTGAATTGTATAATCAGTAGACTTTACAAATTTACAAACTATACAATTCGAAATATAATTTATATTTTAAATTGTAAAATTTGAAATATATTTTATAGATTCGAAAATATCTTTAAAATTCTATAATTTAAAAAATATTCAATAAAAAAATATTTTTGAATTATAGAATTTTAAAAATATTTTTAAATTAAAAAATACATTCTAAATCGTATAATTCAAAAAGAATAAATTTGACTTTTTATGACAATTAAGAAATTTCAAGAAAAAAAGTGTGGAGGTGGAAAAGAAAACGTCATTGCAACGTTTCGGCCCATGAGTGGATTGATCATATTTGATATGAGTTAAAAACAGTCCTTTTCTTCTATATTTGTGTCTAATTGAACATTTGTACGCTAACTAATAAACGAATAAAATATAAAATATTATTAGAATTGAAAGAAAAAAATGGTAAATAAATTCAGAAAATATAATTAAATCATAAACGTCAGCGTTATACTTATTTTTTTGTTTATTAAACGTTCAATCTTTGGTCTTTGTTTACACACTTTATTAATGCGATCTTAGATCGAAAGAATTTCATCTTTATCTAACCAATTGAAGATGCAAATACATATATCAAACTATCGAATATGCAACCAATTCAAGAAAAATACACAAAGAGTAACTTACTTTAAACAAATTATTGAAAAATAAAAAAACTTAACCTACCTACTAGTTTAAGAAAAATACATAAAAAAATAACTTACTTTTTAAACAAAATTCTGATAAATAAAAACTTAATCTACCTACTATTTTGAATATGTTGGTGTATATCGACATTATAAAAAACATTTTGCTATCCTTATTAATACATATTTAGAACACAAATACATCTACCATCAATATGAGTTATACGGCAATTTTGATAATTATTTACTTGATTATTTCTTAAAGTGTCACTAACTAATTTAGGTGTAATTGTTATTATCATATTATAATCATACTCTCAAATAGTTGTATATGAAAAATTAATGCGAATTCGTAGTTTTCCTTGCATTTGATCACAAGTCTAACACCAAGTATATTCATAACGTGTTTATACATGTTTATGGTAGGTTGTGAAGGTGGTTTTGTTGAGTTCTTAATGACGATAAGTGTGGATTTGATTATGTGTTTGACTAATTAGGTATGTGACTTGGTTAGATACATGGATTGCTGGTATTTCTACGGTGACTTACGTACGTTGTATATAACTAGAGTTTTATCACAAATTTAGTAAATCACTTTGTAGTGTTTAAGGTCTATAGTTATTGTTTGGCAACAAAAAATACTTGTAGCAGCATATGACATGTTTCTGATATGTTGCCTTTTATCGATTTGAAATTGATTGAATTGAGTTAAGTTTGTTTTTTCTAATAATATTTTGAAGAAAGTTTCAATTAGTCTCAGTTCAAATATCTTTGATTTTTCAAGGATGGTGATATTTAACACCTCACACAATAAAATACATACACTCTATAGATCAATAAATTATTATTTTAATTCTATTTATTTTGTTGTTTTAATTAAAAATATTATTATATTATTATAATTGTTTAACCTTTTTTAGAGACTTCCATGTCTCATGAGATAAGGAGAAGGAAAAAAAAGAAGTAGAAAAAGTAAAATTTTGCAGAAAAAGCTAAAAACTGAAATTAGTAAAATTGAAGAAATAAAATACAAAAATAGAATTATTATAAATTTTAGAAAGCGTGTGCGGGTCCCACCATCCCCATACACTTGCAGGAAACAACATGGTCCCCCGTTGACTTACCTCTGAAGACCGTCGTTTCCATATACAAGTTTAGATTACGATTAAATTCAATCCTCAAATCGGTTTATTTAATATTTAAAAACATAAATACATTTTTAAACAAATAAAAACTATTAAGTTCATTAAAAATAACTAATTTAAAAAATATTTCAATGAAAATGAATTTAAATGTACTATTCATAACAAAAAAAAGTCAAAAAAAAAGTATTTTTCTCCAATAGTAAAACACGTGTCCATTCTTTGATGTTCAGTGATAGGTCTTATCATGTATCCTCTCTCTCTGTTTTCTCATTGTTCACACAGCAGTAAGGAAACCCTCACTGTAAGGTCATATATATATATTATAAAGTTTATTATAATAGTAAAATAATATAATATCTAAGAAATATTTTATTAATTTAAATATTTATATTATTATAATCATATATATATATGCAGCGCTCACATCTTCGAAGTTAAAATAAAACCTGCAACATCGCAAATTCAGGGGCTGACAAACATGGCAGTTGCAGGGGGGGATATGGTTAACACCAATGGCCTCCTCGTTCAAGTCATCACCGGACGGTGGTTTGTGGTGTTTGCCTCCTTCCTTATAATGGCGGCTGCCGGCGCCACCTACATGTTCAGCCTGTATTCCGGCGACGTCAAATACGCCCTGGCCTACGACCAAACGACCCTCAACCTCCTGAGCTTCTTCAAAGACCTCGGGGGCAATGTCGGCATCCTCTCCGGCCTCATAAACGAGATCACTCCGCCGTGGGTGGTCCTGACCATGGGTTCCGTCCTCAACTTCTTCGGCTACTTCATGATATGGCTCGCGGTCACCAAGAAAATACCCAAACCGCAGGTGTGGCACATGTGCCTCTACATCTGCATCGGCGCCAACTCTCAGTCCTTCGCCAACACCGGCTCCCTCGTCACCTGCGTCAAGAACTTCCCCGAGAGCCGTGGCGTGGTGTTGGGCATCCTCAAAGGCTACGTGGGTCTCAGTGGAGCCATCATCACGCAGCTCTACTACGCCTTCTACTACGACGACTCCCGGTCCTTGATTCTGCTCATAGCATGGCTCCCAGCGGCTATCTCCTTCGCTTTCCTTCGAACCATTCGCTACATGAAGCCCGTTCGACAGCCCAACGAGCTCAGCGTCTTCTACAAGTTCTTGTACATCTCACTTGGCCTCGCTGGGTTCCTCTTGCTCATGATCATACTTCAGAAGAAACTCTCTTTCTCGCAAAGTGAGTACGGCGTAAGCGCTGGCGTTGTGCTTCTCTTGCTCTTCCTCCCTCTTGCAGTTGTTTTCGGTGAACAGTTTAAAATCAGGGAGACTCAGAAGCTAGCGTTCATTGACCCACACCCGGTGAAGATAGCAGCTGAAAGAGAGTTACCATTACCAGAGTCAGCAAACGGTGATTCTGTTTCAAAGATTGAAGAGACCAGATGGTGGCAGAAAGTGTTTACTCCACCGGCTAGAGGCGAGGACTATACTATACTCCAAGCACTATTCAGCTGCGACATGATACTTCTGTTCTTCGCTGGCACGTGTGGCGTTGGAGGCACTTTGACCGCAATTGATAACCTTGGTCAGATTGGGACCTCGCTAGGGTACTCCAAAGCTAGCATAAGCACGTTTGTGTCGTTGGTTAGCATTTGGAATTACATGGGACGGGTTTTTTCTGGGTTTGTCTCGGAACACTTTCTGCAAAAGTACCACTTCCCTCGACCACTCATGCTCACGCTAACCCTGCTACTGTCCTGCGTCGGTCACCTTCTCATAGCGTTCGACGTGCCCAACGGGCTCTACTTGTCGTCGGTGATCATCGGGTTCTGCTTTGGCGCGCAATGGCCCCTTCTGTTCGCCATAATTTCGGAGCTTTTCGGGCTCAAGTACTATTCAACGTTGTACAACTTTGGCGGCGCCGCAAGCCCAATTGGGCTTTACATTCTGAACGTGAGGGTCGCCGGACACTTGTATGACAAAGAGGCTCTGAAGCAACTGGCAGCGGCGGGGATCTCAAGAAACGGTGGGCAGGAATTGAATTGTACTGGGCCCAGTTGTTTCAAGATGTCTTTCATTATTATTACCGCCGCCACCGTTTTCGGTGCCATGATTTCACTCATTCTGGTGGCTAGGACTGTGAAGTTCTACAAAGGTGATATATACAAGAGGTACCGTGAGCAAGCCGAGGAAACCGGCAGCGCCACCGAGATGAAGGTGGCTGAAAGCGGCGGCGAGAGAGGACGAGAAGCCGTAGTAGAGTGAACTTTGGAGAGCATGGTTACACGTCACTGATACTGATGAATTCCCAGCCACACGATTGGATGGCAAAACAAATAAGTTAGTGAAGTTTATTTTTTTGTGTGATTGGAAACAGAAGTGGTAAAAGATATAGATAGATTTAAAATAGGGTTGGGACCACTTCTTTTTCTCTATCTATTTTCTTCTACTGATAAATTTCAGGAGTGAAAATTAAAATGTAATTAATGTTGGCTGCGTATAAGTACGTACACCTACCACTTTCTTCAATCAAAAATACCTTTTCATTCTTCTGGCTACGCTCGTTTTAACATGGCAAAATAAATGTTCAAAACTTTCAGATTACGACGTACTCAAACTACACAAAATAAATATATTCATAAAGTCATCATTAAAAAATATGTGTTGGTATTTTTATAATAAGTGATTTTTTTTTACTACGCTTAGTTTAAGATTCTATATTTATAATTATTATTATAAATATAATAATACTATATATTATTATATTTAATACAACAGTATAAATTAAATTGAAACCAGTCTCTGGTATGAAAGATCAATGTTATACTTTATATATTATTGATGAATTTTTATTGTTGTGTTGTAAAAGTTGTTGTGTTGTAATAATTAATATAATTTGGATGTTTTTCCCTTTTAAAAGTGACTATTTTTGTTTTATCCAAAATTCCGTGTTGTGTATTCTCATCAATAACAACAAGCGATTATGAGTGACATGGTGAGAACTTCTAGTTTCTGATTATTACATTTTTGTCATTCTTAAAAGAAAGCTACACTCTTAAAAGATGTGTTTAAATTTATGTATATATTAAGAATTTTTTGACTTATACATTATTTTAACATTATATTTTGTTAGAAATATTCAATTGAAAAGGAATATGTAATAGAGCTTATTATAGAGAAATTTAATTAATATTTAAGAAGAGATTATATTACTTCTTAAATTTTATTGAAATATATTTAGTTAAAAATGTTGTAAAGTTAGTTTGTTTAGATTTTTTTTAGTTTAAATTAATATTTAAGAAGATATTCTATTACTTCTTAGTTTTTGTTGAAATATATTTAGTTAAATGTTTTGTCAAATTAGCTTGTTTATATAATTTTTTAGTTTAATCACTTTTGAGAGAAAGTTGAACATGTCACAAAAAATCATTGTTCATAACAATGGTTATCTAAAATCTCCTTACCTTATTCAAATTTATATTTCATTATATTTAATATATAAATAAAATTTACATAACTATGTTATTATATCATAAAATCATATTCTTTTATAATTAAAAGGATTTCCAACTAATTCCACCATCACACAAAACATCAAAAAAAATTGAAATATAAATTTATCACCTTCGTTATGTATCAAAATCTTTAACATCATTTACTCAAGTGTAACACACTATCATCGTAAATCTTTAAAAAATCAACATCAACAAAGAAAGAACGGTAAACTAGTGATTCTTTAAAACTTTTAATAAACATATTTGAATCATCCCACGAGAGTCACATCTATCATCACACTTCATTCATTCCAAATATAATAAACAACTAACTGTCAAATATTTCATGTTTCACATCACTCGTGTTAGAAATTCACACACACAAAACATGTATTGAAATTAGCGCTCAAAAACCTGCACATATATTACCATGTACTTTTCACAATAGAGTCTTTTCTTCATGAAATTCATCATCATATGACACTAGTAAATCTCTATGATTTGCTCTGATAAGTTATTTTAAATCTCAAGTTCAGTCATTTGAACTTCATTCGACTTTCATCATTTGATATTTTTTCGTCTATATGATTTTAAGATATTCATAGAGTCAGAATCGTCCATTTTATAAAACACACACTTATTAATCTCTAAGTGATTAACTTTTCATTTCATTCATCAAAGTCATTCCATCATACAACAATTTATACTCTTAACACAATTAGAAATTATCATCAATAATCACATAACATTAAATTTAAGAAAATTGATTTAAACATTTAAGTTGCATAATTTTAATCAAATATAGAACTTTATAATTTCGTAATTATTTATAATTTACAAATTATTTTTTTAAAGATTTATTTGAGTTTCTTGATATAAAAAAAAGGTAACAAGTAGTTTGAACCAATTCAAAAGAATTTATTTATTTATTTATTTTTATAATATTGAAGCGGTTACATTATGAGGGACTGCCAAGTTTTTTATACAAAATGTTAGGCGGTTTAAATTTTCTTGGTGAGGACAATTTTGGCTTTTAATCGAAAATGCCTACGTTGTTACTGACAGATTATCCATTATTGTCTTCGTATGTACTTTGTATTTATTTGAATTTGAATAATGTATTAAATCAAATCTTCGAATGTAAAGTAATCAAATTAACTTTTTTAATATTATAAAAAAGTTAAGCGGTGTTACATGTTATCTTAAAAAAATATTATTTTGATATGCATTTAGACTATCAATTATTTTAATATTATAAATTTATTATTATTACTATTATTAAATTATATTTTTTAAATAAAATAATTTTGGGGTTTTGAATTATTGAGTATAAAGAAAAAAAATACTATTTTGAAAAATTTAACATATTTTATTTATAAAAAAAATTAAGCAATTTTTGGTAGTTTTTAAACCTTCCATATATATGATATATTTGATGATGATTTTTAATTGTCGAAATATGATATTTAATTATAAAAAAAAATATTATCATTTTAAACCGTAAAAACACTAATAAAAAGAAATATGTACTTTGTAACGATTTTCAACAAGTAATATTTTTTTGGCAAATTTACCAGCATTTAAAATATATTTGTCATAAATTGCTTTTGATATGTGTAAATATAATATAACAATTATTTTATTTATAATATTTTTTTTGTAATTGTTTTTAAAACTACTATAATTCGTAGTTTTAATCATCATATTTGTTTTTGTAGTGAATAATATTATTGGACAAATTTAGTTAAACTTGTAAGATAATATTTCATTTAAGTAGTCAAATTAATCACTTCAATACTTTACAACAGTATCATGTACTTAAACCTGTTTTTTTAAAATGAGTAAATGTATTGTTTAAAAAATATTATTTACTATAAATATAGTTAAAAGTGATTAATTATACAATCACAGCATTTAAATACATGTAAACATAGTATCCATAATAAAAATAGTTAAATTTAAATAGTTTGTATTAACCGGAAATGATTGCATTAAGATGACTTAATAATTTCTTTTATTAGTTTTGACTTGGAAGGAAATAATTTCTAACAATAAAAAGTAATACTTTATTTTGGTTTAAAAAAAAAATTACTTGTATTATTATACTTTTGATTTTGCCTGACTATGCAATTCCAATTTATTTATTCAATCTCCCAAAAACCTTTAATATAAATATGTCCTTAGTTTATTACGCCGGCCCAATTCCTTCAGAAAATCTTGCTTTTTACATTTCATGATTTATTTTTGCAACTTATTTATTTATTGACACCCCTTTTTTTGTATTCTAAAATTTTAAACTTTTAAAATTTGAATTACAAAATTATATTCTAAATTTTAAATTTTAGAATGTATTTTATAGGTTCAAAAATACCTTCTTAACTTATAATTTAAAATACAATTTTATATTATGAATTTTAGAAATCGGATTACATTTTTAAATTCAGGAAATAATTTCCAAAATCTAAAATTTATAATAATGAATTGTATTTCAAATTTTAGAGTTTAAAAAAGGTTTATAGATTATACATTTAAAAAAAAAATATTGTATTTTTTGTCCAAGGGTAATTTTAGAATTGAAAGATTTATGGAGGTGCAATAAGAATTTTTTTTAACATAACTGTCCTTATTTTATTAGGCCGGCCCAAATTTTTCAAAATATTTAGAGACTTTTGCTTTTTTACATTTTCATGATTTCGTTTTGCACTTCATTTATTTTAAAATGATAATTTTATTATTTCATTTCTATTTCATAACAATTGTGATTTTTGAAGCAAGTTTCCTAGATTGAACAAGTTGAAAGTATTTTGGATAGAGTATTCCAAAATAATAATTAAGTTCCAATGAAATTATGGATTATAGGTTTTAGAAGGAAAAATATAACATTCTTGGTGAATTTTTGGTTAAATCATAATAAATTTTGGATTCTACAATTTATATTTTTCAGTTATGAATCAAAAAATTAGTAAATCATTTCTAAAACACTTAGTTCGAAAATATAAATTTCAGTTTAACATTTAACAATTCAGAATTAATATTTTTTATTTTTAGATTGATTGATTCAATTTTTTATATCCAAAATTTTTAAATTAAATTTTGTTTCCTACGGGAGCCGCATATTGTTTTTGATGTGGAAGATCTGTTTTAGACATTTCACTTCATTTATGCTTGCATGCAAACAAGGAAAAAAAAAACTAAAAGTCAAATTGGACAATAAGTACTTTTACCAGCTCAATAAGGGAAGCTTCAGATGATTTTTTTGGCTCCCATCAAGCAACTCTACCAATCTAATACTATCACTTGCTAATTCTCCTACCAACACAAGTTCAATTGTGATTTTCACCCATCATTTTCTTTAAAACTCCAAATTGCCATGTTGTTTTTTTGTTTGGATTTTTGCATCCAGAGTTAAAAAAAAGCTTTCAGATCTTAACATTCAGAAAGACATTTATGTGTTGTGGATGGTCATATCTGTAAGATACATCTCAATTCTGAATTTGCATATTTAGAACGGTCTTATTTATGTTGTGGATGTAGATATCCAAAAGATTAAAGGTAAAATAAACATTTTTGTAGGTGTTGGGTGCATATCACAATTGATCTCGATCTCGTGGAAGGAGAATTAGCCCTATCACTTTTGCCACTTCAAAGGTGTTTTCCATCTTTCCCTAAAACAATCCCAAAACCATTATTCTTTTGGATAACTCATTTTCATCTTTTGCCAACCATTTTTATCCAAAACCTAAATCTTAAATCATCTTTCATTATAAAAAAAATTGATATGTCATGACCCACTCATTTTCCCTTGTGAAAATTTGAACACAAACATGAGATGTTTTTCCACAACAATATTGTTTGAATGAAATTACTCTTCCGTGTATAACTTGTAACATCCTTAATTTTTCCCACATATAATGTAATAAAAGTAAAACAAACAATATCTAATTACAAATAACATATACTACTTTCTCATATGTGTATCTCAAAAGAAATATCCCTCTTCATAGGGATTTAATATATGTACATCTAAAATTTTAACAACAAAACTAAACATTCAAATAAAACTATCTCATTCTCCAGCTGTTCACTAAGGAGCTCTATCACCTGAAATCTCATCTGCTCCCATGTAAAACACGATCATCACAGATAAAGAAACAAACACAAACAGATAACAGGTAAGCTATCTATATAAAAAGTTTTGATATAATTTAAATTTCAAATTAATAAGCATAATTCATCAATTCCCATATGATTTCTCAAA
>Ga0123342_1001057_pt1 | contig 45952 bp, 19 predicted proteins | sample Turbeawhitnodule_FD_89960 | JGI IMG/M metagenome (GOLD analysis project Ga0123342, IMG submission 89960) | Root nodule microbial communities of legume samples collected from Mexico - Turtle bean Mexico white nodule | ecosystem: Host-associated > Plants > Roots > Nodule | place: Mexico: Nepantla...
GAAAACTCTTTGCCAAAACTAGACCATATAATATGTAGATTGAATCATATATTAACGGATAAAGTCTTATAAGTAAATAAGTGAGTTCAACCTGTTAGGAAATTAGTTAACATCATTGAAAACACTTTGCCAAAACTAGACCATATTATACGTAATTTTAACATATTAACTCCACAATTCAACCTATTAAAATACCTAATGAAATTCAAAAGAGCTTCAACCAATAACCCTTTAACATATTTAAAGTACCATTTTAACTAGTTAAAAATATCTCTTTACCAAATTTAGTTCTAACTATTTCCTTCACTAATGTGCAAAGATTGTTAGAATTGAAGGCCTTAAACAAGAGGGGGTGAATTGTTTTTAAACATTTTTCATAAAGTTTGAAGATATGAAGAAAGTCAAAGAAGAATCACAGTCAAAGGAATGAAAGAACACAAGTTATAAAACAGTTTTAGTTGAATTCCAGAAATTCAACCAGTTGTTTATGCGATTCAACCGGTTGTTTTTATGCGCAGAATACGAAAACAACTATAAGTAGTTATAAAAGAGTTAAAGGAGAGAAAGAATCACACAAACAGTTTTCTACTAGTTCACTCTTACACCAAAAGTGATATCCAATTCCAAAAACCTCTGGGTATCCACTAAATAATCAAAAACCATATTACAAACACACAACCACCAAAGAAGTGATTTTGATCCCCCCAAGAACACACACTTCCTTTGGCACACCACAGAAGACCCTTTGACTCCGTGAACACCAGTACTTACAGAATCACAAATGAAGAAAGAAATAGGATTGATCACACCTGGTACAAATCAAATCAAAGTACAGAGCAAGTCCTACTTCACTCTTAGAGAAATATCCAAAGTTTTAAGCAATATTGGAGAAAACTTGATTTCCCAAACTAATATTGTAAAATTAATGTTAGGAGTGTAAAACAGAACATATATACTCCAATAATCAATTGAAAACATTTATTATAAAAGTCAAATCAGTTTCAAATCATTTAAAACAATTTAACTAACTTAACAGAATTATGTTAATACAATTAAAAAAACAGTCATTGTTTTATCGAAATAACCGATTAAATTGGTTTGACAACAAAGTCAACCAAATTTAAATCTGCTAAAACCAGTTTCAAAAGCCTTAAGTAAGAAACAAACGATTGAAACGATAAATATTAGAATACACCGTATTACTTTTTTTAAAAAAATTATTTTACTTTATTCATTTTAACTCTTTTAACGATAGTTCATCTTTAACTGCTAAATTAAATGAAAATAAAAAAGGAGCAATTTTATTCTTCTAATAACTTCATCTTCCCTCTCTGTATGCAAAATAAATTTAAAGAAAACTTGATTCCACAACCTATTATCTAATAGGTGGGATAGAGTGAGGGATTTTAGTTTTATTAATCCAGCTGTGTAATATTTTAGGTTTTAAAATTTTTAAGAAATATAAATACATTTTCTGATGAAAATTAAATTAAACTATTTTTTCATTTTAAATTTTATTTACTAAATGTCTATTTAATAATTTTTATTTTTTATTTTTTACGGGCCGATGGATTGGAGTCAATTTTTCGACCCGTTTTCGTTTTTTTAAACCTGTTTTATTTTTGGTTAGTAGACTAACCGAAGTTAGCTTCTTTATAGATTGATTAACATAAATCTATAACACTTTTTTTTTATATAATTTCTTATAATTTTATCTTTTGAATGATTTTTAAAAATTTAAATAATTATGTATTTTTTATAATTATATTTAATAAACATCTATTTACAATTTAATAATATATTTTTATTTCATTAATTATAATAATCGTAATATTTTTTTTTCTTTTCAAAAGTAAAATATAATTTATTTTTTTATATAAATAGTTGAGTAATTTCTGTTTATTTTAAAATAACTAAACATTTTTTCCTTTTAAAAATAAGAGCTATATATATAATGATTTACCTTTAAAAAATATATATTATTTTATTTATTTAATAAAATAAATAATTGAGTAACTTTTCTTTATTTTAAAGTAATTAAATAACTTATCTTTTAAAAGTAATGGTCACATAATTTTTTAATACTATTATTATTATTATTATTATAAAACTATATATTATTTTTTATAAAAATAATAAATTTTAAGATAATAAAATGTGAATAGATATTCGCGGGAATGAATGTGATAAATAAGATGGATTGAGTCATTTTTATCATATATATATATATAACACCCTTCAATTTTGATAAATCCTATATTAATGACTTTTAAAATTTATATTAATTAATTTAAAACCTTGATTACACATTTTATCACTATTATCAATTTAATCACTCAAGTTCTTGTAGTACATTTTACCATCAAACTTATCATTTTTCACACATATTATTACATTTGATTGATATGTTAAATTTTTAACGAAATATTGACGCAACAGGAAAGTTTATAAAATAATAACATTGTTCTGTTTTCAAATTTTGCAAAACAACATCGTTTTGATCCTCTCTTTTGTTCATTCAATACACCGATAACATATAGGTAAAAACCCCTATGATTAAAATATAGGTGTGACAATAAAATATAAAACAACTTAAATGATAAAATTTATAAAATAATAATAATTGAGTGTTAATTAAATTATTTAAATTAATTTATATTTCTCTTACAAAAAAAATTAAAATAAATTTTGAACAGATGAATGAGCAGTAACGTTGAATTGTGTGAAAGAAACCCCTCCTCAACAAGGCCATGTCTCCGACTTTCTATACGAAAGAATAGAAATGAAAATAATATATATATATATATATATATATATATATATATATATATATATTTTATAATATTTTCCTAACGTGAGAGATGAATCCCGAAATATACGAGCAAGCGCGAAAAACAGGAGAATGTCGGAATGGAACAAACAATCATATGGATCAACCAAACCAACCATAAACAGAATCAGTTACACAAAAAACATTAACATGTTTTTCTTTTCTTAATTCACTTTTCTTGTTTCGGTAAAAACCTGGCTATTACGTAGCAACGTGTGTGCATGGCGTAGCATAGGCGAGGCAGAGAGAGAGAGAGAGGAAGGAGAAGATGGCGATGGAGAGAGAGAGAGAGTTGGGAAATGAGTCGAACGAGTCGACTCGGTCAGAGGAGGAGTATGACCCGGTGGCGGAGGTGCAGCGAGTCATCGAATCGGTGGTTCAGTTCGGGGACTACCGGAGGACGCAACGGCGGGAGTGCCACAACCTCGTGCGCCGTTTCAAGCTCATGTTGCCGATCTTGGAAGAGCTTCGCGACCTCCCACAACCCTTTCCTAAGATCGGCGTCGCTTGGTTAGTTAAATTCAAGGACGCGCTTTTGTTCGCCAAGGATTTGTTGCAATTGTGCAGCCAAGGAAGCAAGATTCACCTCGTAATTAATTAATCCCTTTTCCACCTATAATTTTAACCTTCATTTGTTATGGGGAAACCAGTTTCTTCTGTTTGAACAAAAAGTAGTTGGTTCTTTCCATATTTGTCCAATATCATAACACAAACACTCTTGAGAGAGATGTTTAGTTTTCAAATGTTATGGTGTGGTTTCGCTTTTTGATCCCTAAGGGTTATTATTCGACATGAAATAAGGTTTTATGACAGCTATTTCAGCTGTAACATCAAGATTTTTGTTGCTGATATAAAATCTTGATGTAACTACAACCGAGACCATATAAAAAACTTTGTCTTTAGTTTCCACAATACCAAGGATTGAACAAAACTGCAATTGGAATATTGAAAACCATGCTTGAAATGAAACTAATGTCGATGCAATGTCAAGTTATTGAACAATGTGTGATGTAAGATTTATTGTTTGACTTTTGGGAAAAAGTGAATTCGTGAATGTTTGTCCATGCATTATTTTGCAAGGCAAAATGGGTTGTTGGGTGTTGAAGATGTAAAACTGTAATGTAGAACATTTATTGAATGTGGTGTTTTGCTTTTTGTTATTTATTTTGGTTCAGTCTCTGGAGACCGAGGGGATAATGGTCACGTTTCAGAAAGTGTATGAAAAATTAAGCCAAGCGTTTGATGGCGTGCCTTGTGATGAATTGGGTATCTCGGATGAAGTCAAAGAGCAGGTAGGTCCTTTTCGTTTCTCATATCTTCATTTTTTGGAAGAATGGTTTTGAGAGTTTGTGAATGTTTATATGAAAATGTGAGTTTCATCTTTAATATAATCATAGCCTTCATTTTTTGTCGAATTTGGTTTCAAGTTTGAAATTTTGGAAAGAAATTCCCTTGTTGGTAATGGTGATTATGAATTCTTGTCGCATTCGTAAAATCATACATGTTGAGGCAATATTTTTATACTTTGTGCTTCAGCTTGACCTAATGCACGTGCAACTCAGGCGAGCCAGGAGAAGAACTGATACACAGGACATAGAACTTGCAATGGATATGATGGTAGTGTTCTCTGAGGAGGATGATAGAAATTCTGACAGTGCTATAATCGAGAGGCTGGCAAAAAAGTTGGAGCTTCATAGTGTGGAGGATCTTAACACAGAAACAATGGCCATTAGGAACCTTGCAGAAGAAAGAAAAGGGCAACAGATTGAGAGTACTAAGCGAATAATTGCACTTCTTAACAAATTCAAACGCATTGCAGGCATGGAAGAAACCAGTGTCCTTGATGATCCTGTCGCACCAAAGATGCTAGAGAGGTGCACCTCTTTGGTCATCCCTCACGAGTTTCTCTGCCCAATAACTCTAGAAATCATGACAGATCCTGTTATCATAGCAAGTGGACAGGTAATCACACTTCTTTTAAAACTATGTTAGAAAAATGAAAAAGATGTTGATCTCATAAACTTTTCATTAAGTATTTACCAAAACTCAATTTATTTATGTATTTATTTCTTTAATGTTTATGATTTTTCTAAAAAGTTTAAATCTGCATGACACTGAGAGACAAAAATTCTTGTGATTACAAAGACATATGAAAGGGAAAGCATAGATAAGTGGTTCCGAACGAACCACAACACATGCCCAAAGACTAGGCAACCTTTGGAGCACATGTCATTGGCACCAAACTGCGCATTGAGAAGCTTGATTGAAGAATGGTGTGTGAACAACAAGTTCAAGCTTCCTAAAAAGTACGATTCAGCTCAAGAAAGTAGTTCCGTGGACAGCAAAGAGGAAATTCCAGCTTTGGTGGAGAGCTTAGGGTCCATTCATTTAGAAGAGCAGAGAAAAGCAGTGGAGAAGATACGCATGCTGTCAAAGGAAAATGCTGAGAACAGGGTTTTGGTTGCTGAACGTGGAGGAATACCACCACTGGTGCAACTACTGTCGTATCCAGATTCAAAAATACAAGAGCATGCTGTGACAGCACTTTTGAACTTATCAATTGATGAGGGTAACAAGAGACTTATATCGAAAGAAGGTGCCATTCCAGCTATCATAGAAGTTTTGGATAATGGTAGTTGTGTGGCGAAGGAAAACTCAGCAGCAACTTTGTTTAGCTTGTCAATGCTTGATGAGATTAAAGAGATTGTTGGTCAATCAAATGGGATGGCCCCTTTGGTGAATTTGTTGAAGAATGGAACAGTTAGAGGGAAGAAAGATGCTATCACAGCTCTTTTTAACTTATCTCTGAACCATGCAAACAAAGGTAGAGCCATTAGGGCTGGCATTGTGACACCCTTGCTTCAATTGCTGAAGAACGTAAACTTAGGCATGATTGATGAAGCTCTCTCCATTCTCTTACTCCTTGTAACAAATTCAGAAGGAAGACATGAGATTGGACAACTTACTTTCATTGAAACCCTTGTTGAGTTCATGCGAGAAGGGACTCCCAAGAACAAGGAATGTGCAGCATCAGTTCTTCTTGAGTTGTGCTCAAATAACTCATCATTTACATTGGCAGCACTTCAGTTTGGAGTGTATGAACATTTAATGGAAATCAAACAAAGTGGAACAAATAGAGCACAGAGGAAAGCAATGGCAATCTTAGAGCTCATAGCCAAGAGCGAGCAAATTTAATCTTGCTTTCTCCAATGTAGGTATAATTGTATTATGCTATAGTAAATTAAACTGTTTCTTTCATGTATTTCATGTACAAAGTACAAGTGTAATTAAAACTTCTTTTTAATTATCATTAGTTTACAATGAATTAATGCATATACTTCTAACCCTTCAAATCCTCATGGAGATACTTTAAACAATTATTTTTTAAATTTCATTTTGAAATAATTAAGTAAATAAGACTATATATCAAATTTAATTAATATACATATATAACCATCCTTTTAGTCTCAAGGCACCATAAAGTAGTGTAGATTCCCTGTACACCCATGCTGGGAATGAATATGGCTATACAATATTCAATATTTTCTTATCAAAACCATTTTTTAGATATCAAAATAATAATAAGTTGCAATAATAATTAAATTAAAGACTATTTTAAAAACTAAAAAAAATTAATTTCTAAATTAATTTTTATTATTATTAAATAGTTTCTAAATTGTTATCCAATTAACAACCAAAGTTTTAACTACCAATTATTTAGATTCTAAATTTGGTAGCAAAAACCTTGGTTGCTAATTAGATACCAATTTAGAAACCATTTAATAATAATAGAAACTAATTTAGAAACTAAAAATTTATTTAGTTCTTAAAATGATATTTAATTTAGTCACTATAGCAACTAATTATTATTATTTTTCTAAAATTGGTTTCTATTTCATGATATTATTGTAATGTTATATTTAAAAATTTGTATCATTACCATATTTATTATTTTATTAAATAGATCATTTGACAGTTCTTAATTAAAATTAAAACCTTGTAATTATAATATATGCTACAACAATGAAGTTAGAATAGAAGTTTGTATGTACATAATGAATGTAATCAAGTTATATATATGTAGTGAATTTCACTTAATCGTAAAAAAAATTAAACCTATCCTATTTTGATTGGATCAGATTAATTAATTTGATTATCCAACTTAATAAAGATCTGAGACATAATCTTAAGTTGAATTGGAAAAATATTACAAATTAATCATGTGAATAAACATATGTTTTGAATTTGACACCTCATGAATTATTACTCTTTCTTATTCTTGTTAATAGATAGGGGGAAAACTAAAAATAAACAAAACTGATAAAATTGTGAAGAAAATGATAAAGTAAATAAATATGAGAGAGAAATAGAAAAAAAAATGAGTATTTGATTTAAGAAAAATGATTTAATTTATTTTAGATATTCTATTATCAGAGCTCAAAAACAACTTATGATTTTTAAAATTAATAACTATTCATGTCTTTAATAATGTGTTTTGATATAAAATTTTAAGATAATAATTTATTTTATAGATAATTTGAAATGTTTTTATAGCAAAATATGTTATTGGATAAGAAATTTTTGAAAGAAATTGAAATTTTAAAATTTCTATAAGAGTAATAGGATTATTTAAAAGTATAGAATTATGAAATACCTCAAGAAATATGAGAATTTTAATTACTGTTTTGGGTCTATGAGGGAAAAGAAATTGATGTGGGATGAGATTAGTGTTTTTAGGATGAGGCTTTTAAATTGGGTGTCGTGCATTGTAGGGAACTTCAATTCTATCAAAAGGAAGGAGGAGAGAAAGACATCTGGCTCTGATTATAGTAGAAAAAATCTCAGATTTAATAATTTTATTGAAAAAGTTGATTTGTTGGATATCCCAATAGTTGGTAAGAAATTTACTTGGTATAAATCAAATAGGACTATTATAAGTAGAATTGATAGAGCTATGGTTTCTAAGGAATGGTTGGAAGTATGGTCAAACAGTAGACAATTTATTTATAGTAGAATTGTATTCGTTCACTGTGTTTTGGTGTTAAAAGATTCATGTTCGGATTGGGGTCCGAAACCTTTCCGTAGTTTGGATGGTTGACAAAAGGATGGCAGATTCATAGATTTTGTTCGTAGTCATTGGCTTAGTTATGAGGTACATTGATAAGAGATGTTTGTTTTCAAAAGAAAAATTGAAAAAGTTAAAATCAGATTTAAAAATTTGGAATAGAGAAGTCTTCGACAATGTCAACCAGGTAGGGGAGGTACTACAAAAGAGAATTCAGGAGTTGGATGAGTGTGACGATGTCGGTGGCTTAGATGAGGAGGGTAGAGCGGAGAGGAGGTCATTGTTGGCAGAATAAAACAAAAAAAATCTTCAAGCAAGAAGTTGTTATTCATAAAAAAAAACCCGTATTAAGTGGTTGAAAGACGATGATCTTAATTCAAAGTTCTTTCACTCGGTCGTTAAATGGAGGAGGATGAGGAACGAGCTTAATGGGTTGTTTATTAATGGTTGTTGGTGCGAAGATAAGGAGTTGGTTAAAAAGAAGGTAAGAGAGTTCTTTAAGGCTAGATTTGAAGGATGTGATGGGTCTCAAGTCAAGTTGAATAATGTATCCTTTAATTATATTTATGATGTTGACAACGAAATGTTGATTAATACTTTTTTTGAAGAGGAAATCAAGTTTGCCATCTGGGTCAGATGGTTTTAATTTCGGGTTCATTAAGTTCTATTGGGATTTTTTAAAGGACGATATTCTTTTGGTTGTGAATGATTTCGTAATTTCTGATAAATGGCCCAGGGGTACGAATGCCTCGTTTGTGTGTTTGGTCCCTTGAGTCTGAGAATGCACAACAACTTGGTGATTTCAGGCCTATTTCTTTAGCCGGGTGTTTGTATAAAATCATTTCGAAGATGTTGTCTTTAAGGCTTAAAAAGGTGATTAGCAAAGTCATTGATCCAAGGCAATCTGAGTTTCTTGAGGGAAGGGGAATCTTGGATAGAGTTCTTGTGGCCGACAAGGCGTTAGAGGAGGCAAAAAGTAAGTGGAAAAGTTGTGTGTTCTTCAAGGTAGATTATGTGAAGGCGTACGATTCTATGAGGTGAGAGTTCATCTATTATATGTTTGGTAGATTAGAATTTTTTGAACAATGGATTGTATGGATTAAATCATGTTTGGAGTCTACTCTGGTGTCTGTACTTGTGAACAACAACCCAAATTCCTTTAAAGGGATTGAGACAACGAGATCCTCTTGCTCTACTTTTGTTCCTTATTGCGGCTGAAGGCCTTGCAAGAGTGGTAAGGATTGCAGTTAAGAAAAATATGGTGGAGAGTTTGGAGGTTGGGGCTAAGAAGTTTAAGATTAATATGCTTCAGAATGTGGATGAGTACTTTGTTTGTTTACAAAGCGGATATCAAAAGTGTGTTTAATATAAAGGCTATTTTAAGATGTTTTGATCTGCTTCAAGGTGAGTTTCTTTAAAAACAGTATTAGTGGGATAGGGATTGATCATTATACAATTTGTCGCTTTGCGGTTATTCTTAATTGAAAGGTGACGAAACCTTCAAATACCTTGGGATGCCTTTGAAATTGAATCTATTTATATACAATTATTTATTATTTTGTTGAGATAATCTGTAGCATTATTAATTATGTACAGGAAAATATGACTGTGTTTTGTTAGAATTTACCATAATTTTATTTATTTAATAAGTTAAAATAATAGGAACCACTCAATTCACGATCACGGACCAACAGTAATTTCGACTTATTTGGACAAAACTTGGGGCAAAATAATTCTGGTTTTTTATCTTTTTCGGGCACAAACTCATTTATACGTTTACAGAAAAAAAAACATTAAAATATATTTTTATAAATTAATTTCCTATAGGATGCAAATATATGCAAAATAAAATTCTGTTCTAAAAAATCAAAATAAAGCTATATATAGTCCATGGTTAATATGAAGCCTTAAAAGTATTATATAAATATAATGAAATGATCTAATTAGTGTATAGAGTTAGGAATATATTTTTATCAAATAATTAAAAATTAAAACAATGCAACTCTTAATTATTGGGTTGGTCGGTTTGGGGGTATTTTCTAACTTTGATTTTAAATTCATAGTCATATATATCATTCTTTATAACTCACAATCAAGGTTTTTTATGTGTAAAACAATAAGTCACAAGCACATCTTTGAAATGACAAATCAAAACAGTCTCTATCATTGTGTTTGGTACCTTTAGAAATATACAAATATTTTTACTCAAATCAACTTCATCTATTTAAACAACAAATTATATATTTAAATTATTGTAGAAGTGTGGTATTTCAATTTATTTAAATATTAACATTAATTAAACTCCTAAGTAATTAAGTATGAAATTAAAATATACATAATTGGTAGTTAAAATTTTAGTAATTAACTAAATATCAATTTAAAAATTATTTAATAATAATAAAAATTAATTTAAAAACTTTTTTTTAATTTTTAAAATAATCTTTAATTTAGTCTGTATTTATTAATTATTTTGTTATTATGTATGAGTGAAAAATTAGTATCCAACTCTAGATTAGGTGAAAGAAAACGTATTAGGAGAAAAAAAGTGTATAGCTTTTCACTTTTTGTGTATATATAATATTTAAAGTGTGTGAGAGAATCTTAAGCATGTTGTAGTGTTTGGATTATGGAAAACTAGGATAGTTCCACTAGCCACCAAAATTTATTGTTGTTTAATGAAACTACCCAACTATGCCAAGAAATGAATAAATAAAATAAAATATTTATAGATGTTTCAATATAAAAACAAATTACAGACATGTGTTTTTATTTTTAAATAACAAAAAATATTTTAGGTAGAACTTTTTATGAAATAGTTATTATAAAGTGAATGATAATTTATACTAATAAAATATTTAATTAAATTTAAATTATTTTTTAAGTTTTTAAAAAAACTTTATCTAACGCGATGGTGAACTTATTTCTGATAAATATAAAAATCAATTTATATAATATAATTTTAGATCAAATAAAAAATAAAAATTTTAAATAAAAAAAATTAAAGATGAAAAATGAGAGATAAATTGTTGGTGATGGTTTTTGAACTGAAAAAAAAAGGTGTCATTTTCATTGATTGAATCACATCCACAAACACCCACTGAAGAATGTGTGGGTGTGATTCTGACGCGTGTCATCTATCGCTCAGTGGAACACAAAAGTTTCACCACATGTAATATTATATTACATGCTCTGCAACCCTAATTTCACCACATTTAATATACACTACACCCTTATCATATTATTACTTAATAATTAAAATATTACATTTTTAACTGAAATTAATTTTAATATTCATTATATATAATTTCTTCTTCTTATTTCGTTTTCATTTTTTACACAAATAAAAAAAATATAACATTTTACAAAATGAACACTGTAATGATTGAGTCATTTATAAGCTGAGAAGATTGAGATTGAGAGAAGCACGTGACAGGAATAGTCCACCCGTGAAGTGGGTCGGCAAGGGAAAGGGGCCCACTCACGAGACCCAATTTGAAAAGGTTAGATCTCCAATAAAGCGAAACCTATGGGCCCACATGGCCCACTTGCTTGCATGCATTCCATTATCCAATACCTTACAAATAAATATATTTTTTAATAATTCGTTTTTTATTTAAATCATTTAGTTATAACAAAATTTAAAATGATTTTTTTTAAAATTATTCATAATATTCAATGAAAAAATTATTATAAAAAATATTTTCTAGTTTAGATCATAACTTTAATTACCAAACATATTTGAATAGTGATACCAAGAACTCTTTTTATTTGCCAAATTATAAATTTGAAATATATATATATATATATATATATATATATATACTCATCCAACCATATTTAAAATCACTTAATACATTTAATTTAGAACGTTATCTTGAACTAATACATGTTACTAATTTACATAATTTGAAGAATAATCTATATTTACACATTTTTCTTTTTCTTTTGATATATTAAGGGTTGACTGTGTTAGACATTAAGGTTGTCAGAAGATTCTATGCTGGGAATTAAACAGTCTGTGGTCAATTTAAAATTCATTAATAGAACTTTGATAAAATTCTAGTAAATAGTTGAAACTAAAACATTCCTTATCAAATGCTTGATCAATTGAAAATTTGTTCACACATGAAAACGAATTCATTTCCAATTATCATCAACGAGATTACTCTCTCAACCACTAAATTGAGGAAAACTCATGAAAACAAAAACACTTCATCTATTAAAAAAAATCAAATCACTTCATGAGGAAAAGAACAAATTGTTTTTGAAACACATGATGTCAAACACAATTCCTATTCTAAATTGCAAATAAGGGTCAAGACTTGCACTAATTACCATTGCTTTGATTTGTTATTCCTCCTAAAGATAATTAATTAATCATTTAAATTTTACCTATAAAAATAGCAATATCTAAGCTCAAACAGGTCTGATATAGTTTATGGTTTTTAATCTTTTAGGAACCAAAGAACCCAGTGGCCATAACTTGAGTTCCACTATAAATACTTGTCACAGGTTCACTCTCCACACATATCTAAACCAAATTCCAAAGTTCTTTTTGTTAGAATGGAGCTGTTGTGGAAAACTCATATGAGGGTACACTTAAGACACTTTTTCCTCCTTTCTTACTCTATCTACTTTAACCAATATTCTCATATTCTGTTCTTAATATATGCACTACTTTAGTGCATATACTTGTTGCTTCTGCAAGAGAACCAACCTCTTAGAGAGATAATAAAGCCACCTACAGCTTCATTTTCTTACAAGCCATTTTCATTGATGTATGGTTTTTGCAGGTGATTGGAACAGCTTTTGCTCTCCTTTTGGTTACACTACTAAATTCAGAGAGAGTAGAGAGCAGAAAAGCCAAAGTTGTGACAACTTCTTTAGAGTACAACGCTATCAACTGCAGAGCTCATAGTGCTTCATTGACTGATTTTGGTGGTGTTGGGGATGGAAAGACATCCAACACAAAGGCATTTCAGTCAGCAATAAGTCAGCTGAGTCAGTATGCTTCTGAAGGTGGTTCTCAGCTCTACGTTCCTGCAGGAAAATGGCTCACTGGTAGCTTCAGTCTCACTAGTCACTTCACCCTTTATCTGGACAAAGATGCTGTTCTCCTTGCTTCTCAGGTATCCCATTTTCTACTCCTTCTTGGTGACAATTTAACAATAAACATCAGGTTTTAAGGCATAATGAGTGTTCATTTTGTGCTTTCTGAAAGCACTTTCAAGTTTATTCAAAATCCATCATTTCCATTAGTGCTTCAATTGCAACTACCTACAAATTTTCACCACACATGTTAGATGAGAGACTTTTATCTGTGAGAATCTGTTGTCTATGAACATTAAAATAGTCTTTCACAATTTTCATCACTCACATGAGTACTCTCCAGCTCTCAAATTTCAAAGCCTTATTATTGCTCACAAGCCTTTGAAAGTAGAAATAGCCAAAACCTTTTCCTAATTCTTTTTCTACTGACTCTGGGTTTAGAAAAGAGTGTTACTTTACCAATCAGTTGGCTTCATCTGACTGTTCTTGCACCTTTCCTTTTGGCAGTATCTCACTAGAACATTTTCCAAGTCTGATACAGAACAAAACAGGCAATGAAATACATTTCGAGCTTTCACCGGAAGAAAACAATAAATATCAAAGAAAAACTAGGCTTCAAGCATTAAGAATTATTCTATGATCAAAGACAACACATATTCACAAATTTACTCAATTTGACGTGACATTTAGTCAATTTTTACTAACTTTTTTTTAGAAAATGGCTGAAACATAGACATATAATACAATATTTCCACCTTGTTATTTGTCATTATTATCATAAACTCATTGATCATTTTTTAATGGGGAATAAGGGGTTCACGTGAGTAACAAATAAGGAAAGATGTCCAATAAATGAAACGCAAAGAATGTGTCACAAGATTCCCCACTTTCTACCAAGCATATGAGATGAGAACATTAGTCTTAAATAGTTCAACTATACACAAAAGTTTATCACTTTATCCTGACACTTTTGGTCTGTTCTTACATTCAGACAAAAACTTTCAGAGTGCCTTACACATTTGTCTTGTGTTATCTAGGAAAAAGGTTGCATGTGACACACTTTTGGCACATTCATGTGTGCTACTGCTAACTCTTTTTTACTGAACTAATAAAATGGTTTAGGATATAACTGAATGGCCTGTGCTTGAACCCCTCCCATCATACGGCAGAGGAAGAGACGCAGCAGCAGGAAGATTCGCAAGCCTCATATTTGGAACAAACCTCACTGATGTTATTGTCACAGGTAAGGAGGCAAAAAAACCAGTTCTGTGTATCCAAAAGTTCTAATCACCAAAATTTGTTGTATGTATTTATTTATAACTGTATAGAAATTAATACTAAGTGATCATAAAGTGAATTCCTGTTTAATTCTAGATGTTTGTGTACATATATTTACACACATCCCTATAGTATATAAATTAAAGTCTTAAATATTAACTATAGATTATACTTTTCTATTATTATTAGAATTTAATTTCTATATAAAATCCATTCTGTCAATTAACCAGAAGTCATGGTAAGTATGATTTTACTGTAATTATTACAAAATCGATAAATTTACTATGCATATTAATTTGTAAATGGATATCGGTGTAAAATCATTCATATTATTAATACATAGACTATTTTTAGTATTTTATCTTATTATTATTATAGATAAATTATATCAATCATGATCCTTTTTGTTAACAGGAGAAAATGGCACAATAGATGGTCAGGGTGAGTTTTGGTGGCAGCAATTTCACAGAAAAAAGTTGAAGTACACTCGTCCGTACCTGATTGAATTGATGTTCTCAGACAACATTCAAATCTCAAATCTAACCCTCCTCAATTCCCCATCATGGAATGTTCATCCAGTTTATAGCAGGTAATACCACTTTATTTTGTTCAAGTTTTGCAAAAAAAAGTGTTCTTACATACATATAATTAATTACTCATATAGTTACTGTTCAGTTACTCTGTAACTATCTTTTACTTCCAATGTTCTGACACAAGTTTTAATACTATGCAGCAACATTATTGTGCAAGGCATCACCATTTTTGCTCCTATCACATCTCCAAACACTGATGGCATCAACCCAGGTTGGTAGTTCATTCATGATCAGCTTCAAACTCTTCAAATATAAACTGTGTATAGAAGGAAAGAATAATAGAATTTGGTTTGAATTTATAAAAAAGTTTGTTCAAACTCTTTTTCTATCTTTTAATTTTTCTTATCAGATTCTTGCACAAATGTAAGAATTGAAGATTGCTACATAGTTTCTGGGGATGACTGTGTGGCTGTTAAGAGTGGATGGGATGAGTATGGAATAAAATTTGGGTGGCCAACCAAACAGCTAGTGATAAGAAGGTTAACATGCATTTCACCATTCAGTGCAACCATTGCCTTGGGAAGTGAGATGTCAGGTGGTATCCAAGATGTGAGAGCTGAGGACATCACAGCCATCCAAATAGAATCAGGGGTCAGAATCAAGACAGCAGCAGGAAGAGGAGGGTATGTGAAGGACATATATGTGAAGAGAATGACCTTGCATACTATGAAATGGGCATTTAAGATGACTGGTGACTATAACTCACATGCTGATAGCCACTATGACCCTAATGCCTTGCCTGAGATAAAAAACATCAACTATAGAGATGTTGTGGCTGATAATGTGACCATAGCTGCTAGGTTTCAAGGAATCTCCAATGACCCATTTACAGGAATCTGCATTGCCAATGTGACTCTAAGGATGGCAGTGAAGGCCAAGAAGCAGCCTTGGACCTGCACTGATATTGAAGGGGTCACAAGTGGGGTGAATCCTCCACCTTGTGGTTTGTTACCTGATCAGGGGCCAGAGAAGATCACAGCATGTGATTTCCCAGCAGATAGTCTGCCTATTGACATGCTGGAGCTTAAGAAATGTACTACCAGCATGACATATGTTGCAGATAAGTTCTTGTTTTAGGAATAGTCTTTCTAACATATCAAGAAAAGCATTTTTCAAGTTAATAGATGAATGGTGTTTCAAATTATAGAGAAATGAAAGGGTTTTCTTTTCTTCTCTCCTTGTTTGTGGAACTTGATGACTCGATGTTGCTATGAGTTTAAGAGTTAATATTGATCAAAATTTGCATGTTAAAGTCTTGCTATGAGTATCCTAAAAAACATTTTCAAACATTTTCATACAATTATCCATGAATATCAAATAATCATAAAATGAAAGACAATCTCAAAATCTCAACATAATTTACCAAAAAAAATCTCAATATATCAAGAATGTTAATACTTCAGTGCAGAACTGACAACTCCCCAGTACCGTGGTAAACCAGTCAAAAAGTATTTCACTGTGCACATATAATAATAATGCAAAATCTAAATAAATAGGTAGATCGGGATTGAATATCATTATATCACAGATCACAGATTCTATCCAGATAAGTTCCTTGGTATCTTCTTCAGTGAAAAATGGTTGCTCAAAATCAAAACTGAAAGGTCTAATGCAAAGAGGTTCCGTATAAATATCATGCAATGGTGGTGCCAAGTACGAGTGGCACAGTTGCCACATCTTGTTTCTTTGAATTCCAAGAGAAAACTTTTGACATCATCCAAACTTCCTGTCGAGTCACTATCTTCACTGCATATCCTTGAAGATCTCCACTTTCATCCTTGGAAAACCTTTTATCATATTGTGCCTCATATGTATGTCAATCATCATTTTGCTGCATGATAACGAGCTTGACTAGGACAATGCATAAATCTGGACAAAAACTTGCAGCAAACATTATGTTAGGTCCAGTGGCTATAAGAATCCACAAACTTCCAATTTACTGGTTTATAGTTCTGCATGAGAAACTTCTTCAATATTTCCAAAGAATATTTTCTTTATGTAATAAAGATTCCTGCATCACATTGGTGTATCTCTATTCCAAAAAAGTATAATTAATCATTTCAAATTGAGTTTCCATGTGATTCTTAAATTTGTTCAAGGAATATAAATTATTGCCAATGACGAGCAAATCATCAATATACAAGGACACAATGAACTGAACTTCATTGCTTACCTATTTACATACAAAGTAGTTTCACTTTCACTTCATTTAAACCCCTTATACAGTAGATAACTGCCAATTCTACTATACCATGTCCTTGAAGCCTGTTTCAATCCACTAAGAGCTTTTTGAAGTTTGTAGACTTTGTTTTCACTGTGAGGAACAACACATTCTTTAGGTAGTTCAACATAGATGTCTTCTTCAAGAAAACCATTTAAAAAAGCTAATTTCACATCAAAATGATAAATTTTTCAACCCATTTTTGCTGCCTATGCAACTAGCAACCTAATTGTATCATGTCTTGTCTTCAATTTGTCATGTTCTATTTTCTTAATCATATTCATCTCCTCCTGCATAGCACATCTCCACCCATCTATTTCAGTAGCTTAATCATACTTTTTAGGTTCTAGTGCATCAGTGTTACATTTTTCATAAATTTTAGCAAGAATTTTAGTGTCTCTAACTGAAAAAATCAACATCATCTAAATCTTCTTTAATTTCTGAATATTGTTCTTGGAGATTGTCTGCTCCAATTTGTTTTTTGCTTGAGGTTTCTACTTTGCATTTCTCCCAATTCCATCAAGAAAACTCATCAAACTTCACGTTTCTACAAATAAGAATCTTCTCTGTCAAAGGATTGTATATCTTGTAACCTTTGGAGTTATTACAGTACTCCAAAAAAATACCAATTTATGACTTGTGATGCAGCTTCTCTCTTTACATCTGGAATAAGAGCATAACATACACAACAAAAATTTTTTAGAAGCTCCACCGAAGGCTTCCTTGTATATCATATTCAAAATACATAACTCTATTCAACCCAACTAGTAAAAAATTAAATCAGTATAAATGTAGTGCTCGTAAAAAAATTTAACCTAACCTACATTGATTGGATCAGATTAATTAATTTGATTATCCAACTTAATAAACATCTTATACATAATCTTAAGTTGAATTGGAAAAATATTACGAATTAATCACGTGAGTAAACATATATTGAATTTAACACCTCATCAATTGTTACACTTTCTTCTTATTCTTGTTAACAGAGAGGGGAAAAACTAAAAAAAAAATAAAACTGATAAAATTGTGAAGAAAAAAATAAAGTAAATAAATATGAGTGAGAAATAGAAAAAAAAAGTATTTGATTGAAGAAAAATGAAAAAAAAATATTTTAGATATTGTATTATCAGACCGCAACAACTTACTTATTTTAAAAGTAATAACTATTCGTCTTGATTTCTGAAATAATGTATTTGGATGTGAAATTTTAAAATGGAATTTAATTTTATAAATAATTTGAAATATTTATAGAAACATATATTGTTTGAATAAGAAATTTTGAGAAAAATTAAAATTTTATTAGAGTAATTGTATTACTTAAAATTATAAAATCTATCTACAAATGTGAGAATTTAAAATTTTTCATGCTTTCAAATTTATATATTTTCTCTTCATATTTTTTTTTAATTTAATTTTTGTTAATACGTTACCCATTTGATTAATATAGAGACATTTTTTGGATGATTACCTTTGATGTTAACTTGGATTTTTTTTGTATTTACGTCATGTAACATGAATATTTTATTATTAAAATAAAAAATATATATAAATAAAAAATTTAGTTATTCATGAATCATCATTTCTATAAAAAAAAAATTATTCCTTTCTTTGTCTTTGTTTAAAATTCTAACATCTTCATTCATCAGTTTAATTATCAAAGTTTGTCATTGGACTCTTGGTAGAGATTTCTACAAATATGTCTTATCAGAATCTTAAATAGAGTAAGTTTATTTTTAAGGTTGCATGTAAGGTTTCTAGCTTTATGATTAGTCCCGATTAGCTTAGAGTTCTGGTGATATAGTTACATTTTTTATAGGATTGTATGGTGCAGGTTAAGTTGTTTTTGAAACATGTAGAAGTTTAAATTCTTAGTGAGTACCCGCTTAAACTCAAGTAATTATTTCCATTACAATATTAGGTTAAAAGATCTAGATGTGAAGGTAACGTAGTTACCAGTGTCAAATCTTCTTGCGAGGATGTTTGATTTTGTGTAAAGTGATATTTTAATTGAAATTAAAAATTTGAAATGGTTGATTTCATATATTTGGTATTGTATAGGTTGATTTTGTTGTGAATGAGTGATTGAATATGTTTTAGTTTAGATTGTAATGTTAAGTATGGTTGTATGAACAAATTGAGGTATAAGATCTTTCTGCATATGAATTTTTACTCAAGCAAAACTATCACTGCAACTAAATTTAGTGTCAGCCCAACTTTTACTCAAACAAAAATTGTATTGTAAGTGAACCTGCGAAACAATTTTCGTTCAAGCATAGTAATTTTCATGCAAGACATTTGTTCAAGCTAAAAAAAATATTTTAAAAGATTGTTTAATAGTTATTGATTGTTTCAATTAATTATATATAAATTTTAATTATACATATATTCAACACATTGTTTTTTTGTTTGAATATATTTTAAACATTTTTAAATTATTTTAAAATCTAAGTTTATGTGTATGTGATATAAATTATAAATCATTGGTAGTAGGATGTGCATTAAATTAAGAATTCTTGACTTTATTGATATGTAAATTATGTAAATAAAGATTATCAAGTAGTAAGAATGAAAGAAAGTTTATATGAAAAAGTTCATATGATTGAGTTTGGAATTTAACTATGTGGAGAAGATACCACACCGAATATAATATGACATGGGTAAATATTTGAATCTAAATTAAATGCAGAGTCTTTCGAAAATCAAGTCAATTGTTTGGATTCGACATAAGTAGTACTAAATTATGTCAAAGGATTTTTTACATTTTTCCCTTCTTTTGATTTTCTATATATATAATCATGCATGTAACTCTAGATTTTACTTATTTCATTATGTCTTGACTTTAGTTTACTATCTTTTAAAGAACTAAATAACATGCAAAGCCATTCAGAGAGTAAATAAAAGAACAAGGCATTTAAGATCTTACATTTAAGTAATTCACTTAGATTGCCTCTTACATTGAAAATATGATTTGTAATCTATTAAGTCACATCATTAACATCAACTTATATTCAACATAATTATAGACTTAAGTCAAATAATTTTTTAATTCTTAAACAACAGTTGCTTGTAAAAATAACTCCATTTTTTAAACATAAGTACCAACTTAGAATGCTCCAGCAAAAAAGTTAACTCAATTAACTTAATTGCAATCAGAAATTAAAAAAAAAAACAAAAAATAAGAGGCTGTTGCAAATAAATGTACAGTGTCTACCGTATCATCTTAGAGCATGATATTTATTAAAGAGGTTCAAATCTTTCATTTCTTTTCCACCTCATTCTGAGGGGCTTATCGATGGTGATGAAACGGTATCATCGACCTAGTAAAACTTGGTCTCCAATAACCTCTCCAACTTCAGTTCATAGTTGATAAAAAAATTGAGTGTGTAATAAAGCAAATATTCACTTCAGTTTTCAGATCTCAGAAAGAACTCAATTTTCACAGATCTCAACAAGTAAAGCAGGGCAGCAAATTCTTTGCCCAACTTACACAATTGCAAGAAGTCCTGTGAGTTAAGGTGACAAGAGATCAGAATTAGATGTGGCAACTTGATATAAAGGTATTGCAACTGATCTGAGTTTCAAAATATCAGATGATAACAATATACAATATACTTATCATGCAATACTCAACATTTTGCTGCATCACATGATATTCAATAAAAATTGTTAAGACAAGTGTTGTAAGAGAGATATACCATTATACTACACTATTCATTACTGACAATTAAGTCCTGAATAACCACAAGAAATTTAAAAGAAAGTGTACATAAATAAGTAGAGAGACCAAGAGAAGGGAGCTAAACAAAGTGCACAAACCAATCTAAGAAATAGCAAGTTGCATGTACAGTGTAGAAATAGCTCACCAATTAGTACGCCCGAGTTCAAAAACAGAGTCGAAGCTCATAACTGAATCTGGGACTTCTTCTGTTCTTCGTCTGTATCCCCAGTTCTTTATCTGCCTCTGACATTTAAACATTCTAAATGTGTACTACCATGCTACAGATTATATTCATGATGCAATCACAGAATAATAATCTGAAAATTGCTCTCATACAATCACTTCATCGAGTTTCATCACAAAAGTTCTTCCCAGTCAACACGAGATACCACTCCAAAAAAAAAAACAAAGCAACCGCACTTTAAGCTTCTTTCTAAATTACACAGATTTCATTAACAAATGAAGAGAAAGAATTAAAGGGCAGCAAATTACAAACTTCAATGAGCACAGGTAACTTCTTTATATATATTTTATTATTTAACATTACACAGAACATCACAGATATATATTTCAGAACAATAACACAGCCATATAACCTACTAATCATTCTAACATCCATACAATAAGCTAGATATGATTGAGCACCATCAATCATAAAACAGAACCAAAAACCTAGATACATCGGTATGTACCAGAGTTAGGTTGCAACACACTCAATTGACTATCTGTGCATTTCTGTTACCCCCCATGTTGCTTGGAATGACAGTAGCACCCGACCTCAGATTTGATAGCAAGGCATCACGACCAGTCAAGACCACATGGAAAAAGCTATCAACTTCCTTTGTAAGGAGATCTAGTCCCTGTGAAAGCTTTGCCGTTGATCTACCTAATTCCCCAACAATCCCCGGAAGCGATTCCATCTTAATGGGATCTACAACACCCTGGATAATAGGATATAATTCCTTTACAGAGGAATCAACAGATTCCAACTCATTCAATACAGCAAATCTTCCACAGGAAAATCTAACTCTAATTTCCTCATTTACAAGATTTTGCAACCTTTTAAAGGTTGGAGCCCAAGAATATACATCAGCCACGTCCAAATCCAACATATTCTTTGTAGACCGTGAAAAAGATGCAGCGAACACACTGCATACAAATACTGTGAGAACCTTGACTCCATACATAGCTTGCACCAAAACCTTCCCTTTGGCTAACTTTTTAACCTTTGGAAGATCAAGTGACGCCAGAAGACCATCCAATATGCTTCCACATTTCTCAATCCTAACGTTTTCCGAACAAATATGCTGCTTCCAACCATCAAGTGAAGAACATGCCCGATCATACTGCTCTGAAGAGGAGGAACCTAAATTGTGCAACGCACACTGGAGTAAAAGATGACCCTGACTCATTCGTGATATTTCAGAACTGAATGCATTGCACATATCCAGCAACTTCATGCTAATGTCAAAGTACACATCTATCCATTTCTCATCCCAATCATTGACAGGCATCTCAAGGTCAGTTATAAGGGTTTTAATGTCATTATGACTCTCGCAAAGTACCTGCATCGCCAAAGTCATCCAAGATAAACTAAGGATCTCATCCTTGCTCTCGGGAATAAGCTTTTTCAGTCTCTCTTCCAAAGTTGCTTCGAAAGCTTGTAATACTGACAAAAGCTGTGAAGTAATTTTAGGGCCTTTAGGGGATATCATCCTAAAAGGATTTCCAAAAGGGAAGAATGATCGGTTTCCATCCTGTGCACGACTCATTTAGAACTTTTACTGCAACAAAAAAATTGGAAGTAGTAAGATAACACATTGATGAAAAAAGAAAGTAAAAAATCTGTCGTCACTAATTGTCACACAAGAAGCAGTACACTACGTATTCTTTATCCAACAAGTTAAGTATTTCTGTGCCTGAATAGTATGTTTTAATTCTAAAATGGTATTAAAAAGGAGAAAGGAAGAGGGCAGATACAAATATTTTAATGTCAAACAACCACCCTCCATAAGCCACTGCAAACACTGTTTCCTCCCCTTTCCCCTCTATTTAGGCCATTATTATGATAAGTATTTACTTTGCTTATAAATTCGAGCTCTAACAAGGTGTAAGATAATTTGGAGAAACTAATCCGATATAATTTATTGCTAGTAAGGCAGACATAGTAAAAAGTATCGAAAATTGAACAAACAAAAAAGTCCTAGCTCAGAAATTTTCACCTAGGTTCCTTTTTCTACCATCTTGAAAAAAACTCATAAGGGAATCAGAAATTAACAATCGAAATTAATGTATCCTTACAAAAGCAAATTAGAGAAAACAAATAAAGAAATTAACAAAATCTGAAATTATACAATCTTCTACACTTCCATTTTCCAGAAGCTTTGCTCGCAAATAAAAATTCTCATCCCCCTTTTCCAAAATCAAGAAAGCTAAAAATTTCACACAATATCTACCCATCATTCCCTCGACATACGTGAGGCATATATCCATACCAATAAACCTCAGGGAAATTTTTGTTATTTTCAATAAAAAGTAAAATTAAAAAAAAAAACAAATAAATAAATCATCTGAACCTCACCAAACACCATAGATCGACGAACTAGAAAACCAATCAAAGCGAAAAACTTGACCAATTCTCAGATTTTCAACTAAACGACAAAAAAAAATGGGTGGGGAATTCTTTTTCAAGAGATTCACAGAAAAATTAAAAGATCGAAACTTTGATTGAGAAATAAGTTAAGAGAGAGGATCAGAGGGTGAAAGAAGGCACCTGGGAAAGGATCGGATCGGAAAATACGATTAGGGTTTGTTCATTTGTTAGGGTCTGCGCTTGTGTGGATGAATATTAGATTGTGGTGGATTATAAAGGGAGGTGATGATAAAGCTACCGAGTTTGGCATGATATTATTTGAATATTGGACACGTGGTACCAAATTGTTGGTGGCTTCCACATAAAAGTATTTCTTTTATTATTATTCAATAAATATGATCGTGTTATAATTTGTGATTAAACGTTGTACATATTTTCTTTTTTGTCCGTGAGATTACTTTATTGTTAAATTATAATTTTAATGACGAATTTGATAATAAATTGAATCTTTTATATTAAGATATAATATTTAAAAACTAATTTTATTTTTTTATATTTAGAGATTAAGTCAAAGTTTTCGTTTCTTAAAGACTATAATGATGTCATCTCACATCATTAACTCCATTATTTAAAAAATAAATTTAATACGAAAATAAATATATATGTTCAAACCGATGTGCTAAAACCAGTCATCCTGATTTCAAAAACGATTATTCAACTTATATGCTAAATTTTGGACTTTTAATATTTTTTTAAAATTTATTTTAGATGTTTTTTTTTTTATTTTCGTTAACAAATGGAGTAATTTTAGATATTTGTTAAAAGTGTAAAATATAATAGTTAAAATTTGGTTGAATTTTTTTTATTATATAACAAACACAAAATTGGTTTAAAGTGAAGATTTTTTCAGTTAAATGAATATAATTTATTTAAGCAAATTATTTCACCTTCGCTTAAACAAGACATTTTGGTTGTTTGGGTAAGGAAATGTGAACATTATAAGTTAGTAATTATATTTTAGTATAACCCATTAATAGTCTTATAAATTAAAATTTAGGGAGAAGTTTTACATAATTTGTGTAAGTTGAATAAATCCAAAATTATTAAAGTGGTGATTGAAAAACATATCTTAATACATTTATCATAAATAGATTTTCACTCATTAAAATTTGCTTTCTAGCGATTAATTAATAGATAATTCATAGTTATAATATAGTTGTCTGAAAAATATCATCTATTAACCACATGATATAAAAATTAATCTTTTATGGCTAATTTTTGTGTGTGAAGGAACAGTTAAAAGCAAGAAAATTTATACTTATATTTTTCTTTAACGAATGTGAGTGAATTAGACTTTGATCGATAATTATTTAAAGATGTTTTTCTAAATAATTGAACCAACTAAAAATTAACAACAATTAGTTTTAAAGAATCATGATAAAATATAAGAAGCGAGTTAAACTGTATTTTAATAAATTTTAATTTTTTTTTCTCAAAATAGGTAATTTTTTTCAATAACAAGTATAACTAGACTCAAGATTAAAAAACTTTGAATTAAGTATTTATTGTTAGGTCAAAATTTTTAGTAAATAGTTAAAATTAAACTCTCTTTTTTTTATTTAAGAGGGTACCAATTTAATGCTAGTAATAAGATTAAAATAGAGAAAGGTAGAAGATAAATATAAGATTATTTATTTATATTAGTTCGAGTCTAGATCCAATTCTTAATAAATATGTCAAGTTCCACTAATAAAAGTGTTTTTTTAGTGTTTTTTCAATGTTTTGGACTTTCAACAAAAGTTTTATTCCAATTTTATTCCTTGCTAAATACACTAGTGTTCTTTGCTTTACTTATTCAAACAAACTACATGATAATTATTTAGAAGCTTCTCCCAGCTTTTACAAAATGATCATTCTTTAAAATTTTACTCAAGCTTTTACAATAGCAAATCACTCAATTTAAGATGCAAGGATAATAAGTTACTCACATTAGAATTAGATTTTAATGTCTTGAAAAAGAAATACAATATTTAACTCTTTCTTTCTCTAGCTATGTAGAAATATAAAGACGTCCAAGAAATTTGTTCATATCTTTGTCAGATGTAACAAAATGAAAGAAGTGCAAGAGTTGATGCTTTGTAAGAGGGTTGAACAAGTAAATGTATATATAGTGTGTAAAAAAAACCAATACGTTGAGGATATCAATGGCATGCACGTGGCTTGGCTTTTGTGGCTCGTTTACAATGAGAGACTGCTAGGAGAACTTGAGTAGCTCAGTTCTCCCCATTTTCGATCCACAATAGATCATCTTCAGAAAACTCTCTCTCTGCACTCTTCAACAGAGCCAGTAGAACTCTCTCATATCAGCTTAGAGCATGATATTCATTGAGTAAAGTGGTTTTCACACCTTTGATTTCTTTACCACCTCACCTTCTGAGGGGCTTATCAAGGGAGATGAAACATATTATCGACCCAAAACCTGGTCTACAATCCCCTTCAACACAGCTTGCAAAGCTCTGAGTTGAGACATAGAAATTGAGTTATACTCTAGCAAAAATTCACTTCAGTTTTCAGATCTCAAAAAAAAACTCAATTTTCACAGACCTCAACAAGAAGTGACGCAAGGCAGCAAATTATTGCCCAACTGACACTCAATTGCAGCAAGTTCTGTGAGTTAAGGTGTCAGGAGATCAGAATCAGATGTCGCACCTTGATATGAAGGTACTGCAACTGATCTGTGAGTTTCAAAATATCAGATGATCAAAAAATGCAATATGCTAAATAAACATGCAATACTCAACAATTTTCTGCATCATCATATGATATTCAATAAAAATTGTTAAGATAAGCTTTGTAAAAGAGATATACCATTATACTACACTATTCAATACTACTGAGGGTTTCATTCCTCTTCCACATCCCTCCAAATAAAATTTAAGCTTCTTTTTAAATTCACTCAGATAATGGAAAAAGATATTTCATGAAAAAATGAAGAGAAAGAATCACAGGGCTGCAAATTACAAACTTCTATGAGCACAAGTAACTTCATTGTATATATTTTACTATGTAACATTACACAGGCCACTAGGAATATACATTTCAGAACAATAATACAGCCATATAACCTACTTATCATTCTAACATCCATATAATATGCAAGACATGATTGAGCATCATCAATCATAAAAAAGAAAACCAAATACCTAGATCCGTCTGTGTGTACCGGAGCTAGGTTGCAACAAATTCAACTGACTATCTGTGCATTTCTGTTAACCCCCATGTTGCTGTGAATGACAGTAGCACCTGACCTCAGACTAGATAGCAAGGCATCACGACCAGCCAAGACCACTTGGAAAAAGCTATCGACTTCCTTTGCAAGAAGATCTAGTCCCTGTGAAAGCTTCTCTGTTGATTTGCCCAATTCCTCGACAATCTTCGTATGTGATTCCATCTTGACGGGATCTACAACACCCTGGATAATAGGATATAATTCCTTTACAGAGGAATCAACAGATTCCAATTCATTCATTACAGTAAATCTTCCACTTGAAAATCTACCCCTGATTTCTTCATTTACAACATCTTGCAAACTTTTAAAGGATGAGGCCCAAGAATATATGTCGGTCACGTCCAAATCCAGCATATTCTTTGTAGAGCCTGAAAAAACTGCAGCAAACACACTGCAAACAAATACTGTCAGCACCTTGACTCCATACATAGCTTGCATCAAAACCTTCCCTTTTGCAGATTTTTTAACCTTAGGAAGATCAAGTGACCCCAGAAGACCATCCAAAATGTTTCTACATTTCTCAATCCTAGGGTTTCCTGAACCAATATGCTGTTTCCAACCATCAAGTGAAGAACATGCCCGACCATACTGCTCTGAAGAGGAGGAACCTAAGTTGTGCAACGCACACTGAAGTAAAAGATGACCCTGGCTCATTCGTGATAATTCAGAGCTGAATACATTGCAAATATCCAGCAACTTCACGCTAATGTCAAAGTACACATCTATCCATTTCTCATCCCAATCATTAACAGGAAGCTCAAGCTCTGTTACGAGAGTTTTAATGTCATCATAACTCTCAGAAAGTGCCCGCATCGCAAAAGTCATCCAAGACAAGCCAAGAATCTCATCCTTGCTCTCGGGAATAAGCTTTTTCAGCCTCTCTTCCAAACTTGCTTCAAAAGCTTGTGATACTAACAAAAGCTGTGAAGTAATTTTAGTGCCTCTAGGTGATTTCATCCTAAAAGGATTCCCAAAAGGGAAGAATGATCGGTTTATATCATGTGCACGACTCATTTTTTAGAACTTTTACTGCAACAAAAAAGATTGAAAGTAGTAAGATATAACATCGATGAAAAAAGAAAGTCAACATCTGTCGTCACTAATCAGCCACACAAGACGCAGTACACTACGTGTTGTTTATCCAATAAGTTTAGTATTTCTGTGCCTGAGTACTATGATTTAATTCGAAAGTGGTATTAAAAAGGATAAGGAAGAGGGCAGATACAAATATTTTTATATGATAACACTGGCATGCTTAATGTCAAACAACTACCCTCCATTAGCCACTGCAAACACTGCTTCCTCCCTTCCCCTTCTAATTAGGCCATTATTATATGTACTTACTTTGCTTTTAAATTCGAGCTGTAACAAGGTGTGAGATAAGTTTGACAAACGAATCCTAAAAAATTTATAGCTAGCAAGGAAGACAAAGTAAAAAGTACCGAAAATTGAAGAAATAAAAATTCCAACATCAGAAATTTTCACTTATTCTTGAAAAAGAATTAAGGGAATCAGAAATTAATATATATATAACAAGCTAATATATCCCTAAAAAACAAATTAGAGAAAACAGAAATAGAGAAATTAACAAAACCTAATACCAATCAAAATTATTCCCTCTTCTATAGTTCCCATCTTCCTAAAATTTTGCTCTCCAATAAAAATCCACCACCCCTCTTTTCCCAAATCAAGAAAGCTAAAAATTTCACAGTACCTAACCATCACTCCCTCAACACAAGTGACGGATGTAGCCATATCGATAAATCTCAAAGGGAAAATGTTGCTATTTTTAAAAAAAACTAAAAAAAAAAAAAAAAAAACAAATAAATCGTCTGAACCTCACCAAACAGCATAGATCAAGGAGACAGAAAACAATCAAAGCGAAAAACATAACCAATTCTCAAGATTTTCAACTAAAAGACGCAAAGAAATGGGTGGGGGGATTCCTTTTCAAGAGATTTACCCAGAATTAAAAGATCGAAACTTTGATTGAGAAATAGGTTAAGAGAGAGGATCAGAGGGTGAAAGAAGGTACCTGGGAAAGGATCAGATTGGAAAAGACGATTAGAGTTGGGTTGTTGATTTGGGTTTGTTCCTTTGATAGAGTTTGAGCGCGTTAGAATCAATATTTATTTGTGGTAGATGATGAAGAGAGGTGATGATGATAAAGCTACCAAGTTTGGTCTCAAATTCTATGAATATTGGACACGTGGTACCGTATCGTTGGTGCTTTTCCCACGTGTTTTTTAAACATCTTTTTTCTTGACGAAATGTTTTTTCCAGCTAAAATTTCGGTCTTAATACTCTTTTCTTTCTTTTTTTGATAAAAAGTATTATACACTTTTTCTTTAAGTTTTAATGTTATTTAAGTATAAAATCGTTTTATTCTGACTAAAAATTTTCATATAGCTTAAAGTAATCTTATTTTGTCTCAGAATATTTTAATTTAATATTTTTTAATTTGGAGTGGCATATGATGTTAATTTAATTAGTATTAAAAATAATTGTCGGCGGTAGCATTCAAATTTGGCGAGCTGCAACATGATTAATCTCAACGGCTCTAATTGTACGGTCATGTTTCTCTTAGTAGTTTTAATCCAACGGTTCTTATACATTGCCAGTTCTACACTGAATATCGAGGAAAAAGTGTTTTTATTGTTAAAACGCGTACATCATCTATACAAAGGTATTTCTTTCTTTTTTTTCTTAATAAAAAATCATGTAATAATTTCTTATTCAACGCAATATATTTTTAAAAAAATTTAATTTATAGCTTATTTTCCAATCATAAAATGTTATCTTTTAATTTATAGTAAATAAAAAGTTAGATTTTGAAAGAGGGAAATTTTTTTATTTTTTTTTGTAAAGAGTTCAATAATTGCATCATGATGTCATTAGATTTTGTAAGCTTATTTTGTTGTTAAACTAAAATTTGATATAAAAAATTTAAAAATATTTTGCCAAACCAATGTGCTGAGCCCAATGAAATTGTGATGAGAAACATGTGATAGTGGGGTCCACTCCATAGAACACTTTTTTATTTTTTAGGTTATAATAATAATCTTAATGTTGGTATGTCTCACATCTTTCAATTACATCATTGCTTAGTCTTTTACTCACACCACTTGTAACTTATACCATGCAACTTTAATTTCTTTCTCCATTTTAATAGATAACCCCAAGAATAGATATCATTCATTTGTTTAGATTCAGTGGAATTAGGTTAAGTTTCTTTATATTAAGGTTTGAATTTGAATCTTATGAGTAACAAAATGTGAATAATTAATATTTAAAATATAATTATTTAAAAACTATCTTTGATTAGGCAGATAGCATGATCATAAACTTTGTGTCTTAATTGGTGTATGATGGAAGAGTAAAGGGGAGGTGGAAAAACTATGTTTTTGTGTTTATGTAGTAGATTCAATCCTTAAGTTAATTAGGTATTGGTTCGTGACTCTTAAATTATCAATTATCTCCAAAAACTTAACATTTTTCTATGTAAAATAATTGAACCCATTTTAAGTTAACAGCAATAACTTTGAAAGGATAAAGATAATTGACACTCTTAAGTTTTTTATTTTAACAATGATATGATTTTTTTTTCTATTTTGTTAGTGTTTCTGAGTTTGTGTGAATAGAATTGAGAGGGGGGGAGTTATTTTTTGTGCAAGTCTTTGGTTGGTGAGGAATCTCATAAGATGGTAATTTGATTGAAGTTATAAACTCAGAAAGAAAGGATATTATAGCAAGTGGTATAACATAATTCTGAAGTGATTCATAAACAATGCATGCAAATTTCTAACATTCTAACGTTTGAAATTTATCATATATTTAATAACTTCTATTATTGCTTTTATATGTGTTTTAATCACTTGAATTTTGAAAAAAAAATATGAATTTCAATTATTATTTTTTAGTTTATTCGAAGACAAATTTTCAATAATATTATTAATATTTCGGATACTTTTCTTCTTAAAATATAACTATATACACTTTAGCTGAGGTAGTCCATAGCATTTGTTGAAAATCTTACGTCGATTAGAAATAATGACATTTCATAGTATATAATTGGATGCAAATTTCATCTTATAAGCTAATTTTATAAATTAGAGTTAGACTTAAAGTTTACTTTTTACTATGGTATCAAAACTATTTAGAATCTATCATAATAAGAGTTTGTTGGATTTATTGAGTTACCCACTATCGGACAATTATCAAACCACTCATAAATATATAGTATTACGCACAAGTTGACAATTTCGGTGTGAGAAGGTGTGTTAGATATTTTCACATTAACTATATAAGTACATTTCATAACCTCATTATAAAGTCAGTTTTATAAGGTTGAGTTAGACTTAAACTCCACTTCTTAATATAATATCAAAGTCATTTAGAGTCTATCATATCAAGAGTTTGTTGGGTTTATCAAATCACTCACTATCGATTTATCATCGAACCATCCATAAATATACAGTCTCATTCACGAGTTAACAACCTCGTCGTGAGAAAGGTGTGTTGGAGATTCCACATGACTAGAGATAAAGACATTTCATAATATATAAGTGACTGCAAACCTCATCTTATGATTCGATTTTATAAGGTTGAATTACACCTAAAACCTAAAGTCAATTTCTTAATATGATGGTTTAACAAAATTTGACAATTTGTTAATTTTTCAATTTACTTTCATGTGATTTCTTAAAATATTTATAACTTGACATTAATAAATAAGGTGACACATTGTAGAATATAATAACTATACTAGAATGATGATCAATTTAATCATCACAGAGAATAATTATTAAATTACAAAAATCTCACAACCTTACAGCTAATTAGCCAAACTTTAACATAGTTGGAAAAAAAATCCAAACATATGGAGTGTCATGCTATCCTAATTAAAATATCACGTTAATAACATTTTATAAAAGTGCAAGGAAAGATAAGTATTTTCATAACTAAAAAACACACATGATAAAGATGTTCATTTTTTTTTTAGGTTTGATCCACTTTCAGTTTTATTAATCAATTTTAAATAACCTGATTCAGTTTTAAACCCTTTTATTACTCATCAACTCACCTTTTATGTATATGCATGCTTCTCATTTTTTTAACATACGAACTTTACCTTTATTCAACACAAAATAACCTTCAGAAACAAATTCTTATCATTTACGATAGCAAAATTTCAGTAATAATCCCTTATTGGGAAATGTTGTCCCATTCTATATTTTCCAGAAACAACTCATCTTTGTCCACAAACATACATGATTCCTTACCAAACAAAGGTGTTTTCTAAAAAAACATCCCTTCTTCCTCTTAATAAGGTTGTCTCCTAGTTTGTATATCTAAGCAAAGGTGAGTAGAAAAAAAAACCCTTTAATTTGGAACTTTTAAGCCAAACCAAACACTAATTTTCCGAAACTTGGTATGACTTAAAAGTTAAGCATAAATAGTTGCCACTGAAACTGAATTAGGGTTAGGTATGAACACTAACCTTTTTCCCATAAAAAAAGTAAAAAGGAACAAGAAAGGCATGCATCACTTTCTACCAATATTTATTAGCCACACGTCATCTTATCTCTTATTTTCGTGTTTTCTTTTGTTATATATATATATATATATATATATATATATATATATATTTATAAAAACTTTTATATAAAATATTACTATGCAACTTGTCATTTTAGTTAGGTTGACATCTCACGTAACAACGACCATCTGTCATCATATGAAAAAAATATTATTAAAAAAATACAAAAATACGAGAGAATAAGTCTATACATATTCATAAAAAATTCTAAGAATAAATTAGATGAAAGTCTATTATATCAATAAAATAATTTTTTATAAATAAATCTTAAATTAATCAATTTATAAAAAAAATTTATTATATTAACACTTTTTTTATTATATTAAAAATGATGATGAATGAATTAATGATGATATGGAATAGTAGTTTCTTGAAGGCACTGCTTCGAAATGGTTTGGGTTTGATTACAAGAAACTTTATAAAAACTCTGTTTAACTTCTACTTTAGTGCCAAATGAAGAAGCAACTTTATAATTAAAGCACGTGTGAGATAATTAACATGTTCTTCCAAGAGTTTAAGAAAAATCTCACACACCCAATTCAACTTCATGCTTTAATATTCATAGAACTATAACACGTAAAGGCATGTACTGCATATAGAAACTATGTAACATTATCATCATTCTTGTTCCTCAACTACTTCTACTTTTGTCAAACAAATATTTTGCTTCATTTTTTCTTAAATTCTTATGAATATATAGTTTGGTTGGAAAATTGTAAAATTTTCTTTCAATTAAATATAACTACTTAACCTATTTTAAGTGTATAGAAATTGAAATTTAAAACCAATCAACATTTAAGTAGAGAGTAAAATGTTTAAATTTAAATAGAAAATACATTAAACTACATAAATAGAAAATAACATCAAATTGCATAAAATTAATATTTATATAATTTACTTAGATCTTAGACAAAATGTCAATTTGAAAAAAGAAATAACTGCTTATATAGTAAAATTATTATTTTTTAATTCAAATTTTAAATCTCCTGAATATTTGTAGGAAAAGAATGAATCACCGTAAAATTTTAGGGACAAAAAATTTATTTAACTCATTTTTTTTATGGAGTTGAATTTTGACATGACAATTATCACTATATAACCATTTATACCTTAATTCTTTATCATTATTTTGTTTTATTTTCTTCACTCATGGTTTTTATCATATATAGAATCTTAACATTTAAATTTTTGTTGTCTCACTACAAGAAAATATGTAATTAGCTGCTAAAAAAAGTGAGGGTCAAGTAAGGGACATTATTAGTGTCCCCAAATCCTACATAATTGAGACACAAAATTAAATATCAATTATAGTGTGGACAAAGAAGTTTTAAACGGACACTAAAATCATAAAAAAAAAATAGTTGTGTTCCTCATAGTTCCCACTAATTTATTAGTAACATTTGGATTAGTGTCAACTTAATGGGACACTAAACTCACTTTAAGTATCATTTAGTGTTTCCACTTTACTTTTCGTGTAAGTTTTGTGCGGAGACTAATATTATTATTTCTTGTGGTTTCTTAAATATATTAATGCCTCTTGAAAAATATGAAAGCAATGACTTTCACTTATGCCCTAAAAAAAATAAGGAACTTATTTATATTTACTAGCACACTAAGAGTTTCACAATAAAAAGAGAAAACACATATTTAGTGATGTATTCCTAGCTGTTACTTTTGCGTTAAAGAGTATTACTAAAAAGAGCTAACAATATTTTTAAAATGTTATATTTTTATTAAAAATATTACCAAAATTGTATTTATAACATTTTTTTAAGTATATCTATTAGTATATAAAAATTTATTAAAAATCATTAGTAAAATAATTATATACCTAACATTTAATAAAATATATATTTTTTAATTATATTAGTTACACTTTTCTTCATATTTCAGTAACATTTTTTAATGTTACTAAATTCCATATATCAAGTGCTTGTTACTTATGTTATTCATTTTTTTTATGGGTATCTTATTAAAACCCATCTTTTATCTCCTCTATAATTTCAAAACCCTTAATACTTTCTTCCTCTCTTACCAAGTATTACTTTTCTATGTGTAAAATTATTCAATTATGTCATTTCCATTAATAAAAATGAAAATAAAACTTTTAAAGAAGATTAATTATTTGAAATAAATCAAATATATATATATATATATATGACCAACTTACCATGTTAACTTTCAAGATATGACCACCTAAATATTATTTTACATTTAAAAAAGTTAGTTCTATTAAATTGTTTTAATTTAGTCAACTATCTTATTAACCTTGAACTTTCTGGTAAATTTTGAACTTTTTAGCTGGTTTATCTATTAATTTTCTCACATGCTTCTCAATCCTTTTATTATTCCTCTTAATTAATATTCAATAAAATAGTACTAAATAATAATAAATATATATATATATATATATGTATTTAATATTTTAAAAACATAACATGTATTTCATTTTCCTTGGTGTAATAAATCAAAGGATGTTGTAAAAATATTTAAAACTATTATATCCATTATTATGACTTGGTTTGCTTAAGATGCATTTTGAAAACCATTCTCATTTTTCTGGATATTTTTCAGAATCTTTTGGAGCATAATCCCCTAGTTCTAATAACAAGACATTGCCGAGGCAATATGGCAAAACAATAACATTATATTGGCCTACCAGACAAGACAATACATTAACACATCACATGGCATGAGGCCTCTTCCAACCCACAATGAATGAATTTGTCAGCAAATTGTAACACTTCAAGCAAGAGTTAGCATCTTATTTTAAGAAATAATAACCAAATTTCAAGTGGTCTATTCACCAAATAATGGTGAAATTAGCTTGACATTACCATATATGTTCAAACATAGGGTGTTTGTCAGTTGTTTGCAGACTATAAAACGTTGTTTGATCCTCAGTTACCTATTACAGCTTCTCCATTTGGGTGTCAAGCACTAACATTAACACACATTATTACACAAAAAGTTATCAAAAGGTCTTTTTCTAAAAGAGTCAATACTAGAAGAGCTTTTGCTCATCAATACGAAGGTATCACGTGGTAAGTATAGGGTGGGGTAGTATAAACACCATTCAATTCTAATATGATAAACATGGATTAAACCCTGTTATTGACTAAAATGTATTATAAATGAATAAAGTATTCTAGTAATTTTTTTTTAACGAATTATACTTCTAATTATGTAGATTTCAATCAATGTTAATCTATAATAGTGTGTTAGAAGAAATATATTGAAGTGTTTAAGTGTTTAAGAGCACATATAAGAATCTTATATTACACTGTCCTCTTTGCAATGTTCCATTAGTTTTCACTGTCTAAGAATCTCTTATGCCTTATCTGACCTCTTGATAGCTTTGGTGACTCTCACCTAAGCCAATATGAGGCCCCTAAAGTACAGAAATGCACATGATCAAGCTAGATTGCCAAATGTTGTAATGGCCTACTCAATTTGTTTGAACTTTGAAGTTTGGTGGATGGTCCAACAAAAAAGGGTAAATTGGTTCTTTACACGAGTTGGTGTAGTACAAGAAACTAACAAAAGATTGAGGAATGCAAATATGCAATGATGAACTAGAAGTCTCTAATATGTGCAGGCTATTGAGTTTCCATGGACAAATTTTCTATTAGTTTGGATAGAAGAGTCTAAGTCTATAATCAAATACCAGAAGACTTATTCCTTGTGCTACTATTTCATTGCTTGCTTGTACAATGGAGTAATCTAGAAGCCAAAATGACAAAAAGTAGCAGACAAAAGTTGATATTTCATAATGGGTAGCCGGCAATGAGAAAAGGTCCATTTCCCACAAGCATCCAACTTGGGGAGTTGGCAATGATGGTGCAATCTAATTGCATCTTTCAAGATAGCTGGATGGTGGGTCTGCTGATCAAATAGGCATATGAAACTGGGCCACCAATTGCACTCAATATGCTAAGCAATCCAACCATCTTGTGATGGGGCCAAGATGATTACTAAAAACCAAAATGCATCAGCAGAAGGAAACTAACTCAATTTTATTGAAAGTACTTTTAATGCTTATCTAACATTGTCCTGTGAACAGATAGGTCATAAATTTTTTACTTTATAACAACGAATCAGAGTATACACTTGAAAATGAATCCCAATTTGGGGTGGATAACAACTCTAGAAACTTACATAATAATGAATAAAAGGGGGGAATACTGCTTTCATTTTTTAAATTGAGCTAGACATAAGAATTGACAAACTATTAATAGAGACCAAAAAATAAGCACGTAGTTCTATTTAATTATCAGCTTGTTATCATCTCCGTCTAGAGGCCTGTTGATGATTTCTACTGCTACTAGCATCTTCACTTTGATCAGTGAAATCATCTGTTTTCTTGTCTAAATTTGAGTCCTTATGCTCATTTTGATAGGAACGGGAAGACTCTCCATCAGTTTTGCGTTCCTAATATAGGAAAGAGAAAGAAGTTTAAGTGGGTAGCATGTTGAATAACATTGATTTGTTTTAGTCCAATAAAGTATAAGGCAAAATTAAGAAGATAAAAAGAACATACATTGTGGAATAACATGTCGTCTGCCTCAAGCATGTGGATCACATGTCCCATTTTTGGCCTCTTTGTTGCATCAGGATCAACACACCGAAGAGAAATCAACAAAGCACGTTTAAGAGCTTTTGAAGATGGCATCTCAGGGAGTTTAGGATCAACTACTTCCTCAGATTTTCTATTCCCAACCATAGTCTTCAACCATTCTATTAAATTAACCTGAAATTGTTCCGACTGCATACTTAGCCAAAAAAAGAGAGAAGATGACAAATATGTTAGCAGTTGTCTTTTATTGGTGCTGGCATCTAACCTCTCCTTGTGGTCTACCGTAATCAACAGGACTTCTTCCAGTTATTATCTCCATGATAAGGATTCCAAAGCTATAAATATCACTCTTCTCAGTCAGCATTCCAGTGCAGGCATATTCTGGTGCAACATAACTACGGGAAGAGAAAAGGGAGAGTCACTATCTTTTTGGCTACAATAATCATACAGGAATTGAAACTAATTATAATTTGGTAAGCAATTGGAAAACGCTTTGTTTAATCATACTAACCCAAATGTCCCCATCACTCGAGTTGTGACGTAACTATTCTCAGAACACAAAAGCTTGGCAAGCCCAAAATCAGAAACCTTGGAGTTCCATTGGCGATCAATGAGTATGTTGCTTGATTTCACATCTCGGTGGACAACTTTTGGCTCAAGACCCTCATGAAGATAGGCCAATCTGAAGAGATAAACAAAAGCACATGATCAAAACAATCAAAAATCATCATGGATTCCAATCTATGAAGATTAATAACAAATATGGTACCCTCTTGCAGTTCCCAATATAATGTTCATGCGTATGTTCCATGTCAAAGGGCTTACAGGTCCGACATCCCCATGCAACCATTGTTCTAGATTACCATGGTCAACGTATTCATACACAAGCATCCTGTGAAAACAATACCACAAGTCAAATCTCACATCTCATCAAACCAAACAGAATTTATAGCATCAATTTTATTTTTCTTTAGTTTGTAAGAGAAGATGTTGATACCTGTAGGCTCCCTCAACACAGTATCCAAGCAACCGAACAAGATTTTTGTGTCGCACTCGTCCAATAGCTTCTACTTCTACTTTAAATTCTTTCTCAGCTTGGCCCCTGAAAAGAAGTAAAACTTGAATAGCTTGTTTTTAAGAGAAAGACAAGCACAAGACCAGGACCATAGAATCACAGGATAGAAACATGAAATAATCAACCAAATATGAGAGAGAGACTGGAAAGTCTACTACTAAAATACATTAGAGTACAAAACTCCAACAAATGAAATATTAATCAATTTAGTGGGAACAAGGAGTTCAAAAGAAAAATTATTCTTTTCATCACACGAATGACTCACTTAAAGGATAACTTCTAGCATACCAGACAAGGATAACAAAAAAATAAAAGTTAAAAAGCAAAAACACTAGTTAAAAGTAAAAGAAGCAAACACTGGCCTACAACAAAAAGCCGGTATCATTGGCGAGGATAAATATGGTTGGTTGCCACCAGGACAATCATTGAAGAGAATAACAAACAGCATGTCTAAATCATTTCAATTATAATAGAGACAATTGAATATTTACTAGTATTTTCAAGCAAAATTTTATTAAACTTGTTTGCAACCAAATAGGACACGACAAAAAACAAATCATTTACTTTTGTCCTTCCCAATTCACAATATCAACGGGCAGCACAGGGTTGAAAATCACAAACGAAATTTTCATCATGTGAGCCAAATCAAGAAAAGCCAGCTCACATATCAATCCGTAGGATACAGACTCACCAGAAAAAATGACATCAATAGACACAAATAAAGTAGACAATTAGTTTTTTCCTGAGATTTCTGGAGACCAAACCAAAATCCAACCAAAGCATCAAACTTGCAACAAAGACTTTTCGAGACAGAATAAAAGTAAAGCTATCATGTGACAATAAATAATACATCTTATCTCACAATGTAAACGTCTTCTACACTGTCATTTATTAACAAATTATCAAGTATAAAAAGTTGATTAACTTCTATAACAAAAATCATATCGACAATCATTTCTGACAAATTTTAAGTAATCTTTTTTACAATGACTCTGTATGCCTGTTAAACTCAACTTATCATATGAAAAATTTATTGACTTTTACATAAATTGCCCAGTTAGACCTTGATCATCAGCTGATAATGAGTTCAACCAGGAAAAACAACTTTTTGCATACCCAATATAAGGCTACCTAAAATTACCTCCCCTTTCCTTTCCCACACCTTCAACATTGAGAGAAGCCTTCTAACACAAGGCCATGTTAGTTTTTTTTTTTTTTTTACAATAACAACCTTATAAGCCATATTTATGAAATTTTATAGTTAAGAGTACAGGTCATATTCATGAAAATCTCCAATTAATCATAAAAATTAAACTAAAGAAAAAGACATACTTGTTATTCAAGAGGTTCTTGACAGCAATTTTGGTACCATCGTTGAGTACCCCATGATAGACAATGCCATAGCCACCTTCACCAACCACGTTTTCCGGACACAACCCTCCAGTGGCATCCTCAAGCTCCCGCAGAGTGTACCACCTCCCCCACCCAAGATGAGAAACCTCAGGCCCAAGCCCAAGCCCACCAACACTCCCACTTCCAAAAGACGACGTCGTTTCGCACCCACTCCCCACCGTTCCCTTACTCTCCTCACTCGAAACCCTATCGCAATGAACAACCACCCGGTGTTCCGCCTTCCCCATCTCGACCTGGATCTCCGGCGCCTTCGCCGGCGGCCGAAACATGTGGGGCCCAGGAATGTGCACTATGGTATGGATTTCCTTCGCCGCTTCGGCGGATCCGGCGACCTTATAGCCGGTGACGGAGCGGCGGCGGTTCCGACGAGATACCAGGCAGAGGGAGAGGAGGAAGAGGGTGAAGACGATGAAGACGCCGATGAGGATTCCGATCACGACCCAGAGACGGAGCCCGAAGATAGAAGTGTGCTTGGAAAGTTGCGTGTTCATGAAAGCTCCGTCGAAGATTGACATTGCTGCAGAGTAAAGAGGTCAATGGGTCGCCGGAAAAGTAAGAAAAGTGTGAACTTTCCAGCACACGGTGAGGTTCTAGGAAGTGGGTAGCATTTGCTTCGCCAGAAAATTGAAATTAGAGGGATTTCCCAACGCCGTTTACGCGGTAGGGGTGAAGTGAAGAAAAAAAAAAAAATCAATGCTTTGAATGAAGGGGAAGAAGAGAGAAAGAAAAGAGGATGTGGGGTTGTAATAAAGTGATCAACAGAAAATTTAGCACCATGAAAGGAAGTATGTAAGAGACAGAGAGAGAGAGAGAGAGAGAGAGAAAAGGTTGAGTGATGAAGCCAGCAAAGAGTGTTGAGGAAAGGGTTTCATGTTGGTTGTGTATGCTTTTGTTCTTGTTTTCTTTCTCATACAATAATAATAATTGTAATAATTAAATAAATAACAGATAAGAGGAACGTTGTATAACATTTTTTAATATTGTATAAAAAAATATAGGTTAAATATGTTTGTGTGCTCCACTGAAATAGAGTAATGTTTGTTTATAGTTTTCAAAATAAGTCTTCTTATTTTAATCTCATATTTATATATTTTGCCCATTACAATAAAACAATCATTTTTTTATACATATTATGTAAATAAGAGATAAGAAGGATTACTTGTTTTTAACAGATCATAATCAACTTACTTTTGGTAAGAGAATAGATATGTCCTAAAAGACATGTATTTAATATTTTACTCAATTAATAATAATAATAATAATAATAATCAACTTGTTGAAAAAAAATTAAGAACATTTAATATACAATGGCGTTATAAATACTCCAAATACATTAATTGGTGAAGTGTTGTGTGGTTTGACCTATCTTGTTTAGTTTAGTTTAATCATTTTCTTAATATAATAAATAATTTTGTTATTTATTATTATCATCATCGATTAATCATGCAACATATGTGGACAGGAGGAAGAAGGCTCCTACAAAATGACAAAGTCCAAAGAAAAGTACAAGAAAATGAAAGAAACAGTAACAGAAGATTAACGTTCGAAATTGTTGAATTCTAGCTCCGCCACTGTTTTACATTACTCAGTTTAAGGTATCTAATTTTTCGTTTTTGACTTTATAAAAAACACTTTCTTTAAGGTACTTCATAAAAGAAAAATAAAACATGCTTTTGTAGCTTTTTTTATTTTCAGTCATTTTTTTCTGGCTTTTATTAAATTAATTGGATTCCACTAGAGTTACTTAATTTTAGCAAAATTATATTTGAATCTTATAAACACCTTTAACTTTGACTTTCCTAGAAAATATAAAATGGTATCAGAAAAAAATATATTAAGTTGATAATTGAAATTCAATTTTTATTGAATAATATTTTATCAAATGTAATTGTGTTTTTAATATTTGGAAACTTTTATTGTATAACTATTTCAAAATACTAATAAGATATATTTAGTATTTAGTATTTAGTATTTTGTATAACTATTTCAAAATAGTAATTTGATAATAAGATTTGTTTGTTAATCATGATCATACCGGTAACATGTAAGATAAATTATCACATCACATTTAAAAAAAATAATAATTAATAATAGCTAACAATGGGAAATAATATAAAAGTACAGTTTTTTATTTATTTAGACACTAATTAAAAATAACTAAATAAATAGAGTAAAAAAATGCGAATAATAAAAATAAGTGTAAATAGCGTCATCGCTTAATAATGATATATTTGTCCGTTGCGAAATCTAAAATGAAAATCCAAGCATACGAATAAAATAATAAAAAGACTACACATTTTATTCAATAAAGAATATTGATATCTTCTTGTGAGTTTGATTACTATATATTAAAAGTGTAAAATAATTTTATATTGTTACCCCCACCATAAATTAGATTTTTATTGATATAAAATACTTATCGCAATATCCTTTATAAATTTATAAAATATTTATGTTGTATCCGATTTAACAATTGATTTTTTTTTTAGTCATTTATGATAATTAAGTAAGTATTTAGTATATAATAAATAATATATTAATTGTATATTTTTATTTTATTTAATGTATTTATTTATATAATTTGTCATATATATTATTGATAAATTATTTGTTTTCAAATGAAATTAGAATAAAGAGAACTATTGTCTTACTTCTTAGTCGGTCAGTCAATTCTTCTTTCTTCTCGAATGAACTTCTGCTCCTCTCACTCCTCCACTCCTTGTCTCCTGAACTCTAGAATCAGATAATACTTGCAAAAGACACTTCGACACTCCAACAGCTTAAGTCAGACTTCGACACTCGACACTGAGTGTGTTTAGTACTAGATGATGACGTATTTGATCCTTTAGGATTTATGCTAATTTATATAATTATTGTGTACCCTTCATATTTGGGTTTGATCAAGGATTTAATATGTAATTAAGAATATTATTTAATGTTTAATCTTATATTAGTCGTTAGTCCTCTACTAGGATGTAATGGTCTCGTCGATCTTGACCAGATGTTAGAGTTCAAATTGATCATACCGACTCAACCGATACATTATTTTAATCTATCAAACTGTTTATAATACCGATATCACAAGTTAGTTCGACCCAACCTACAAATATCAGAAAAAGATATTGAAAAATTGGTTGAAGTTACAGTATTCAATTACTATAAAACGTGGAAGAATTGTAAGATTAGAAAAAGGATAATGAGAGTGTAAGAATAAGAGTTTTTGGGTTTTCTTTTGTGCTAAGAATGCATGATTGAATGAAGAATATAAAAATGTAGTAAAATAAAGCATTGAGAGAGACAGCATAATGCAGCAATGGCAATGTCAAAAGTCAATCTCTTTGTCTTCTCACAGTTGCCCTTTCTTTAAGAACATGCTTTCTCACTCTTATCTCCTCAATTAACAAATCTTATTACTTCCTTCCACTTCCATCTAAATTATCACTTTCATTTCTCTCACACAAATCACTACTTTTTTAAAGTCTTTTAAAATTTAAATATTTAAACTATATATTTTATTTTCATTAAATATTATGTTAAAATATCGACTCGATTAAATTTTAAGTAATTTATATATTTTTAATTTCAATAAAAAGCCATTTTTATTCCTTTGAAATAACTATTTTTAGCTCTTAAAAAACATGGATTTTAGTGTACAAATTTTTTCTCAGATTTTCTTTCATTTAAAATTTCAAATCACTATTTTTTAATTCAAATATTCATTTTAAGATGGATAAATAATATTTATTTCATGGATATCAAGATTTTTTTTACACATTGACATTATATCATAACACTAGTATATGTCACTTAAAATGACCATTTAGTATTTTATTCAACATATAAAACACTAATTAATACCATACATAGTAGAAATCAAAATCAAATATATAGTAATTTTACTTAGATTAAAAATGAGTTTGAAGGTTATTGGCATTATTGACTTGAATGAGTTGTTAAAGTGTAATGAATTGGATTGGTGGAAAACATAATGGTTTTGGAAGAAAAAGGAAGAAGATAAGTGGGGTAGGTGTTTTTGGTTGAATTTGTGAAACATTAAAAGTTAAAGTACATGGTTGAACTTATTGAATTAAAAGGGAAGTAGATAAGGAGGTTGAGTTCTTATGGATTAGGGAATAAAGAAGGAAGTTGAGTTCTTTACTTATGCTCCACACTTTCACACTTTTACACTTCTTCCTGTGGAAAAAACTACTCTCACAATTCAAGAACAATAAACAAAAAAATAGTCACATCATCATGGTATCATAATTATTTTGTAGATATAATAATAATAACTCTTTAAAACTAATGGGATGGGTTTAAGGAAGCACTTTGATAACTTAATTAATAATGAAAAACATAATTAACTTTGGGGTTTGTAATTGTTATAATTTTGCAATCATAGGTTGCATGTTCATGACTTGATTGCAGCTTTAGTTTTAGGGTTTAGCCACCTACAGTTTTTGCTTCTTTAACTTTAATTACTTACACTTAATCCTTCAATTGTTTTAAATGTTCATCATTTCAAAACTTCATTTAATAACTGATAAAATTATAATAAAGATGATATCTATTATCGCTTTCTGTGGATTTACAAAGGTAGATTAGACTAGTGAGTTTATTTTATATTTATTCAACCATTCTGTTGTTAGCAGGGGAAAATTATACCACAAGTTGACATTTTTCTATGTTTGAATAGATTAAATAATATATACTTTTCTGGTAAGTATAAATTATAATAATAATAATAATATAGACGTTAAAAGATATTCACTTTTGAATATAAAAGTATATAATAAAACACATTACAATTTTATATAGACGTTAGAAGATATTCAAATTACATTATTTTTTAATCTCAAAAAATAGATATTACATTCTTTATATTTTTTATAAAAAAAAATCAATCACATTTTCACTATTTCCTATACAAAATTTAAATAGTAAGCAATAATTTCTCTAACTAATCATTTTCAAAAACGCAAATAAAATTTTCATTTCATTTCTAAAAATTGGATATAAATTATTCTAGAGTTGCAAAAAGATCGAATAAAAGTTGTTCTTTTGAAGCCTACTTATGATCAGAGTAATTTTAAAATTTTAAATATATTTCAAAGTTGATTAGAACGAATTTCTTTTGTCCTTTCATGGTCTGATTAATTCTAAAAAGAGTTTTCATTTTTTGACTGTAAAAAAACACAGACGTGATAAAAACATTGAAAAAAAAATATATAAACAAATCATTGTGTAAACAACTTATAATTCATCAAACACATGACTTACCACAATTCTAGGAAGAATTTTGTAAACTAGTTTTTTTACTAAGAAATTACCAAAAGGTCAACATTTGAAAATGTAGTATGAAAAAAAAATGGACAAAGAAAGTAACAGTTATGAAATGGACCAAAATATTCCCTATTTCCCTTCGCTCTTGCTATCTTATCTAAGCCATTTGGTGTTCATCCACTTGCATCCTGGACCAAAACATGATCAACCTAAGCTACACAAACATGTCACCTTTAACATATTACAGCTATAGTACTCAAGCATTGCAGGTACAGCACAACCAAATTTTGCTGCTCTTCATCTAAAAGTTGCTGTTTTCAGTCATTTTTCTTGTCTGGTTCGTCCAGCACAGCCAATCTTTCAACAAGGGGAGGATGAGAATAGTGATAAGCAGAGTACCAAGGATCTGTATTCATAGCTGACAGATTCTCCTCCTGAAAATTCAGCCATTAAAGGAGTTTAGTTCCATGATGGGCAACAAAACTACTTCTTACACATAATAAACATGAAGAACAAAAGTGAATTTTTTTAAAAGCAAAACAAACTTCTTTTTTAAGTTAAAATTAACTTGTACTTATCAGCTTTTGGCCATGTTCAAATAAATTTTTCCATTAAAGCTTATAAGAGAACAAAATAAAAAGGAAAAAATAATAAATTAACTTTTTTCAGAAATTAACCTTAGCTTATGCGCAAGTTAAAATTAGTGTTTGAAGAAGTTAATGAGAAAACTTTTAGAAATTAATCCATGCATAACCTAATTTAGTTTATGAAAGAAGCTTAATCGTTTCTCCTAATTTTCTACTTTTATAAATGCTTATGGTCTAAGCAGGGTCTCTACATAAGTTTATTTTAACTTAAAGGAAAAGTTAAATTCAATTTAACTACTACTTACTGAAAAATTTATCCAAGCAAACCCATTTCAAACCAGGAAAATAATAGTATGCAAGCACATATATATAATAAAATGTCACCTGTAGTTTCACAAGCCCAGATCGTAATTCAGATGCATATCCAAGCTTCTTAGCAAAGGCATCAGCCTGCATAGGATGTTACACATAAATAAAGTCAAAAGGAGACAGACAACACAAAACATGGGAGATCAAGTCTATGCTAGGTCCCAGTTAGAGTTAAAAAGGGTAGGTGGAAATGACAATTATTCGGACAGAATAATCTGCAAACAAAGTACATATATATTTTCATCTAATCCGTATTCAGCACAAAAAAGAGAGAAGAAGAAGAAAAGGAAAGTAACCTGAAATTCAAATGATCGGCTGACAAGGTTCAGACCAAAGCTGACCAATTGTTGAAGTGGGATTACAGTATGCTGCAAATAAATCCAGGTCAAAGTATGTTAAGTGCTTTGTAAA
>Ga0123342_1001058_pt1 | contig 45937 bp, 22 predicted proteins | sample Turbeawhitnodule_FD_89960 | JGI IMG/M metagenome (GOLD analysis project Ga0123342, IMG submission 89960) | Root nodule microbial communities of legume samples collected from Mexico - Turtle bean Mexico white nodule | ecosystem: Host-associated > Plants > Roots > Nodule | place: Mexico: Nepantla...
GATAATCCAAAAATGTATCCAATCCATATCTAATCCATATCCAATTAAATGGATTGGATTTAAAATCCAAAAATATGGATTTGGATTTGAAATAAATCCATTTAAATGGATCAAAACTAATATAGATTTGGATAATTATGGATTGGATTTTGTAATTTGGATTTTTTGCCCACCCTTAATTAAAATTAATAATATGATAATAATATTTACCCACAAATTAGCAAGTGGAAAACATTGAATTATATTTTCCATGGAAAAATTTTGTGGGAAATTTACCTAAGTCCTGATTTTATATGGAATTTGGTCATCAGCAATACGTAAGTAATTTCTGATTACCTACAATTTTTTTTATTGTAGATAAGTGAATTTTTTTTAGTGGAACGTGCTTTTTAGTAGATATATTAATTTAAAATATTTTGCTTAATTATTTTAATAAAAAAATATTACACGTTCAAGTTTTTTTTATCAGATTTTCTATCATGAATTATTACCATCTAACATGAATAAAATCGTAAATGCTTGAATGATTTTCTATATATTAACGCTCATACTATTCAGATCGTCTATCATACCCTCTAATGATATTGTAATTATAGAAACATTGTTTAGATATTTCAGTGTACAAGTAAGACATTCAAACAATTTTTGTTATCATAGGAACACAAATATATGAATTCATAAAACATCTAGTGTCTCATCAAAATGTCAAAGGGCTTAATAGACTATCTAGATAAATCGTCCAGAGTTTCAACATATATCACACAAACAAATATATCAGATGGTGAGAAGTTGAGGGGAGCGTTCTTGCACGTTGTGACATTTGTAGATGCACAACTTGAGTTGTAATAAACTTACTCTGATCCATTACTCTTGGGTTCACTTTGATTTTATTATATGTTAGTATTTGGTGGACATACTTAATTAGAATCTTTTGAAAAGCATGAATGGATATTGTGAATTGCGATTACTATACTATATACATGGACAAATATATATGTAAAAGTACAGGAGCAACATTTGGAAGATAATAAATAATTTTATACTCTCCTTTATTTCTCAATATATATTATGTATCTTTACATTATGTTGGATCAAGTGCTTACTAATAGGCCAAAAGTTATAGCTAATTGTCAGGGCATAACTTTTTCTGCATAAGAGCGTGATAGCTCAAGTGTCACAATTTGATTGTAACTTGGCATACATGGCCTTCGTCACGGGACAATTGATGCCCCCTACAACAATCTCCACATCAACAATTGTCTCATTATGAATCAAATTTTGAATTGTGATTCAACCCACTTGGCGTACGCCATGAGAACATTGTTATATTAAACATTACATAATCGATTATATGTTACAAACTTAATATATTATGTTTATAATATATAATCAATTATATGTATATAATTATATTTTATACATAATAACTAAATTAATATATTTTAAAACTAATTTAATATTTAAATATATTATTTAAACATTTAAATATATTTAAATTATATATTTGAAATTGATATAAATTAATTTGTATGTGATAAATGCGAACACAATGCTCATCATCCATTATGCGAAGAGTTAATAGATTATCCACATAAAATAGCGAGACAATCGATTATGGTCAATATATAATCAATTATTAGTTAAAAAAGTCACATAGTTGATTACAAAAGGATTCACATATAATGGATAATCGATTATGAATTGAAAAAATTATTATACTTGATTATCTTCAACCTATAATCGATTATCCACTAATCAAATCCGTTTTTTTTTTTTTGCTGCAAATGTTCTTTGGTTAATTACCACGAAAGCATTACCCAAACACACTAACACCATATCAAAAGCCTCATGTTAAAACTGAAACAAGCATCCACATATTTCCCTACTCGCATTTTCGCACCTTTTAATGGATGCAAACAACGAGCACATCCGTCATTCCATCTGCGTGAACAATCAAGCAATGAAAACAAACACAATATTAATGAATACGAAACCGTATATATTTTAGTGGATATTCTTTCCTCCTACAATTACAACTAAATATTTTTCTAAAAAACCATAAAGTAAACTAAGATGTGATGTTTTATAATTAATTATACTTACAAACAAGCCATTAACCTTGAATCCTTCTCAATAATTCCACTCTCTCCCATATAATGGAGAAAATAAAATAATGTTATATATTTTGAATAAAAAGCAAGTCCTCCTCCATTGGTAGAATGGTAACACCTCATCACTTCCTTTTTTCCATTTTGTTGATGGAATAAAGGAGCATTATTTTTCCAAAAGGAGTCGAATTTAGGAAGAACTTTGAGAGCTTGCAAAAGCATAAAAAATAAAAGTGAATGCATCCGTATTGGTATAGGTGCAACTCCAAATTTAGCAAGCACAGAACTCCAAGAACCTCTCACCCTTCACCCCTTTTATCTTGCCAATCACAACCTAAACAAAACCTAGTTTTAAAGAAAAATTGCAGAGATGAAAAGCACACACACACACATTATAATACAATATAAAACCAAAAGTAGGCCTAAAAAAACTCAAAACTATGGCACTTGTGTGAAGCAAAGGTTTTTGAGTTTCAAGTCCAAAGCCACCTACAACATCTCCTTGTTTTCTTCCTACCCACCTAGGCCAAACCCATTTCTCACAAATGGAAAAACAGCTAAATAAAAAAAGAGAAAAAAAAAAGAAATAGGAAAATCACCTTGTGTTTTCTTTCTTTCTTTCTTTCTTTCCCTTTTGTTGAACAACCACTTTCTCTCTTTCTATCTCTAAAACCCTTTTTCTTTTTTCTCTCTAGATTTGGTTAATCATAAGGTTAATTGGTGAAGGTTAAGAGGTTCGGCCCATGGATCTACCATTCGCACCCCTCGCCACCTTTAATTCCGCGTGAAGGGGATCCTTGCGGTTCGGTTTCGGATCAAAGCGGCGCCGTTCCGTCAGTGGCGCGTGTGTATAAATAAGCTGAGAGAAGATAGAGAAAGAGATAGAGAGAGAGAGAGAGAGAGAAATGAAAATCCCGTGTTGTTCGGTTTGCCAAACGCGGTACAACGAGGAGGAGAGAGTTCCGCTTCTGCTCCAATGCGGCCACGGATTCTGCAGAGACTGTCTCTCTAGAATGTTCGCGGCGTCTTTGGACGCCACGCTGGCGTGTCCGAGGTGCCGACACGTGTCCACCGTGGGGAACTCCGTGCAGGCGCTGCGGAAGAACTACGCGGTGCTCGCGCTGCTGCACTCCAACACTGCCGCCGCCAACGGCGGCGGGGGAGGAGGGGGAGGGGGGAATTTCGACTGCGACTACACCGACGACGAGGAGGAGGAGGACGGAGGAAGGGAGGAGGACGAGGACGACGAGAAGCGGCGGAGGAACAGCCGGGAGTCGCAGGCGTCGAGCTCGGGCGGGTGCGAGCCGGTGATCGAGGTCGGCGGCGGCGCGCACCAGGAACTGAAGTTGGTGCGGCGGATTGGGGAGGGGAGGAGGGCGGGAGTGGAGATGTGGATGGCGGTGATCGGCGGGGGCGGTGGAGGGGAGGGAGGGAGGCGGTGCCGGCACAGCGTGGCGGTGAAGAAGGTGGCGGTGGTGGAGGGGATGGATTTGGATTGGGTTCAGGGAAAGTTGGAGGATTTGCGTAGGGCTTCGATGTGGTGTAGGAATGTGTGCACTTTCCATGGGACAATGAGGGTGGAGGACAGTTTGTGCCTCGTGATGGATAAGTGCTATGGATCGGTTCAGTCAGTGATGCAGCGCAATGAGGGGAGGCTCACTTTGGAACAAGTGCTAAGGTTTTGGTTTTTATTTTTTTATTTGTGTTCTCTTTGTTTATTCTTCTGGTTAATCTTGTTGCCAGAAGTTTGATTAGTTTGGTTTGTTTGATGAGTAACCATGGTTTTAAATTGCGGTTGTGTGATTATTGTGGTTTTAAGTTGAAGTTGCAGCTATAGTTGGGTTGTTTGTTCAATTTGTGGCTGCAGCTTCAAGTGATGTGGTCTGCGTTTTGAAACACTATCAGTATTGTCACAGTTTCAATGATAACATTGATAAGCAGGAATCATTTTGGTTCAAATTTGGGGATAATGTGTTAATATCTTAGTAGGCTGGACTAAATTATATGCATTCTTATTGTCCTCATCTTTTCGGTTAAAATTTGGAGAAAATGAGATGTTATTATGTCCCTGCCAGTCGTTGACTAATCAGTGTTTGGAGGGAGACGCTATCTATGTGTTTTTCTTGGCTGCCTGTGCACTTTTGTGTTTATTAAGCAACCAGAGAAATAGTTGAATAATATGTTTATGAAATTGTTTCAGAAAGAATTGGTCAGGCTGATTTAGACCTTTGATTTTTTTTGCTTAATATGGACTGGGTAGTGTTAAAATCATTTTACTGGAGTGAATATTACCATATTGCATTTCAATTTCCCTTGGCACTACGATTAAAATGACATTACAATTTTCCAAATGTAGATACGGGGCTGACATTGCCCGAGGGGTTGTTGAGCTTCATGCTGCTGGCGTTGTTTGCATGAATTTAAAACCATCCAATCTTCTTCTTGACGCAAATGGTCACGCTGTGGTTTCTGATTATGGACTTGCTACAATTCTGAAGAAGCCTTCCTGTTGGAAGGCACGACCAGAGTGTGATTCCGCAAAGATCCATTCCTGTATGGAATGTATAATGCTCAGCCCACATTATACGGCACCGGAGGCTTGGGAACCTGTGAAGAAATCGTTAAATTTGTTTTGGGATGATGGAATAGGTATATCTTCGGAATCAGATGCCTGGAGTTTTGGTTGTACATTGGTGGAGATGTGCACGGGTTCCATTCCGTACGTGGAGCAACTCATTCTTTAATCAACTTTATTTCTTCTGTTCTTCCTTCTTTTTCAAAATTTCTTAGTGCAAAATCTATATGCAGTTGGGCAGGTTTAAGTGCAGAGGAAATTTATCGAGCTGTTGTTAAAGCTAAGAAACTACCTCCACAGTATGCTAGTGTGGTTGGAGGTGGAATCCCAAGGGAATTGTGGAAGATGATTGGAGAGTGCTTGCAATTCAAGCCATCTAAAAGGCCTACTTTTAGTGCAATGCTGGCAATATTTCTCCGTCATTTGCAGGAAATACCACGCAGCCCTCCTGCAAGCCCTGATAAGTAAGTCTGTTAAGCTATTATAACCATGATTGCATCTTTTTGTGTTGGTTTTGACAGATTGGGAAGTTAAGGCTAGTTATGATTTTTAGTTTGGAAATGTGAGCTTCATTGAAATGAGCCAAATGGAAAGTTTTCATTGATGTTCGACTAGCAGCATTGTCTTATTCAATGTTTATACATTTGTGTGAATACAGTGGCTTAGATAATAAGGGCTCTGTATCAACTGTGATGGAGCCTTCACCAGTACCTGAATTGGAAGTTCCTCAGGAAAACCCTAACCAACTTCATCGACTTGTGTCTGAAGGAGATACTCCAGGTGTTAGGTTAGTTGATGTCACAGCACTTCTTGTCTGAGCTAATTTATCTTTAAGCTTTATCATTTAATTCATTTGCTATGTATTCCTTGCACAGAGATCTTCTTGCAAAGGCTGGATTAGAAAATGGCAGCAACTACCTATCTTCATTATTGGAAGCTCAAAATGCCGATGGACAAACAGCTCTCCACTTAGCTTGTAGACGGGGCAGTGCAGAACTTGTCGAGACAATTTTGGAGTATAGAGAAGCAAATGTTGATGTATTGGACAAAGATGGAGATCCTCCTCTTGTTTTTGCATTAGCAGCTGGGTCCCCAGAATGTGTTCGCAGCCTTATCAAAAGAAATGCTAATGTGCAGTCAAGATTGAGAGATGGTTTTGGTCCATCTGTAGCTCACGTTTGTGCCTATCATGGCCAGCCAGATTGTATGCGAGTATGTTTTACATAAATTGTACTTAGATGTTTCTTCTTCTTCCTTAGAACTATATTCATCTAGATTTTTGGTGGAGTAATAACAGGAATTACTATTAGCTGGAGCTGATCCTAATGCAGTGGATGATGAAGGTGAATCTGTTCTGCATAGAGCAATTTCCAAGAAGTACACAGACTGTGCACTTGTAATATTGGAGAATGGAGGATGTAAATCAATGGCCATCGTGAATTCAAAGAACTTGACGTGAGTAATGACATATTTCTTTACAATTAGATTGTTTTCCTAGTTTGTCAATCAGTATATATAGGTATGATATTCTGATCTTAATTAACCATTGTGAAATGAAGCCGCAGTTTATTTATTATTATTTATTACACAGAGAAAATAAACAATTTTGCTGAAGTTGTCATTTTGTTATCATTTTTAATTTTACATTTATTGTTGTCTTCATGACCTGTTCACACCTTAACTTGGGGTATCACTTTCATGTTTAAAGATGCAGCTCAGCTGTTGAGCAGCTTTGAAGTATGATTTACTGTATTATTATTTTTTCTTATTCTTAGACACTTATATAGTTGTAAACATTTAAGGATAGGAATAGGAAAATGGCATTTGTTGTATGTCTATTATACGTCTAATCTGCATCTTTAGTTCAATAGCGATTTGAAGCTGACTAAGTGAAGCTTGCTTGTTACGTAAAATGCTGTTGGATTTTGTGAATGTGTTTTTTGGATTTTACTTGGGCTTTTATGCATGCATTTTGGATTTGACATTGCATCTTTGGATGATAGCTTTTTCCTTTCACTTTACAGTACAATTTTTTTAAACTATCATTAATTGCCAATGGACCATTATGGGAAAACCAAAAATGAGAGAAAGTGAGTCATTCCTGTTTTGAGCTTGAACCTGATAGTATAAATATCTCAGCCTGTTGAGTTGCTATGAAGTATGAATTACTGTATTATTATTTTTTCTTATTCTTTGACACTTCTTTAGTTGTAAACATTTTAAGGATGGGAACAGGATATGGCAATTTTTGCACGTCTATTCTATATCTAATCTGCATCTTTAGTTCAATTAATGATTTGAAGCTGACTGAGTGAAGCTTGCTTGTTACGTAACATGCTGTTGGATTTTATGCATGTGTTTTTGGATTTTACTTGTGCTTTTATGAATGCATTGTTGGATTTTATATTGTATCTTTGGATGATAGCTTTTTCCTTTCACTTTACAGTACACCATTTCTAAACTATCATTAATTGCCCATGGGCCATTATGGGAAAACCAAAATTCAGAGAAAGTGAGTCATTCCTGTTTTGAGCATGAACCTGATAGTATAAATACTTCATAGCAGCTCAGCCTGTTGAGTTGCTATGAAGAATGAATTACTGTATTATTATTTTTTCTTATTCTTAGACACTTCTATAGTTGTAAACTTTAAGGATGGAAACATGATATGGCAATTTTTGTACATCTATTCTACGTCTAATCTAAATCTTTAGTTCAATTAATGATTTGAAGCTTGCTTGTACGAAAAATGATGTTGGATTTTATGCATGTGTTTTTGGATTTCACTTGGGCTTTTATGCATGCATTGTTGGATTTTATATTGCATCTTTGGATGATAGCTTTTTCCTTTTACTTTAAAGTACAATATTTCTGAACTATCATTAATTTCCAATGGACCATTATGGGAAAATCAAAATTGAGAGAAAGTGAATCATTCCTGTTTTTGAGCTTGAACCTGATAGTATAAATATGTCATAGCAACTCAGCCTGTTGTGTTACTATGAAGTATGAATGACTGTATTATTTGTTTTTTATTCTTAGGAACTTCTATAGTTGTAAACATTTTAGAGGGGAACAGGATAATGACATTTTTTGTATGTCTTTTCTACGTTTAATCTGCATCTTTAGTTCAATTTATGCTTTGAAGCCGACCGTGTGAAGCTTGCTTGTTGGATTTATGCATGTTTTTTTGGATTTTACATGGGCTCTTATGCATGCATTGTTGGAGTTAACATTTCATCTTTGGATGATAGCTTTTTTCCTTTCACTTTACAGTACAATATTTCTAAACTATCATTAATTTCTAATGGACCATTATGGGAAAACCAGAAGTGAGAGAAAGTGAGTCATTCCTGTTTGGAGCTTGAATCTGATAGTATAAATACTGCCTGTATTGGTTCATTATGTAAAAATGCTTTATACTCTAGTTAACTTCCTAGCGCTGCATAGTTAGTTACTGTGAGCTATTGTTTCTGTTAAGAATTGCAACAGACCATTGTACAAAAAATCCTGACCCTTTAGAGATTCAGAAATTTAACAACTAACTTTTCAGTTTTCTCTCAAATCATCTCTCAGAATTTTCTAGAACCAATTCTTGGTCCTGATTTGAGTTGTAAAGGAAGTTCATGAAAAGTTTTCGTTTTTGAGTGATAGTTTCTATTCCTTAATCCTTACAATGGTTACTGGGAAATTCCTTGCAAAATCTGCTAAAAAATCAATATTATATATAATCAAGTAAAATACCACTGGATTCAGTACTGTTTTTCTTGCAAAGGACCAATTTAACTTTATCTGATGATAACGACACTCAGAATTTGAGAATCACATTGCTTAATTTCTCATCATATTTTCTTGGAATTTCAGATTTAAAATTTAGGTTGGGTCTGTTCTAAAGTTATAATAGTAGAAAGGAAAATTCTTTTAATGTCTCATCTTCTAGATAATTGAACCCCACATATTGTTAACTGTATCATTTATGTTAAATTGATATTTTGTCTCACATGCATATATGATACTCAATTAATCAAACAGTCCTACTCTGGTGTTGCAGACCACTGCACTTGTGTGTGGCAACATGGAATGTTGCTGTTGTGAAGAGATGGGCGAAAGTTGCAACTTCTGATGAGATTGCTGAAGCAATTGACATACCAAGTCCTATTGGCACTGCATTGTGCATGGCAGCTGCTTCTAAGAAAGATCATGAGAATGGTATCTAAAACTTCATTGCTTGATAATGATTTCAAAATTTGACTATTTTTTCAACTTGTTTATTTTATTTAGTGCATCTAGAAATGCTTCAATGATGGATATTATCAATTTCAAAGGGTTTAGATAGAAAGCAAGGAGTGTTGAAATTATGGGTTTAGGCATAGAGGAAGAGTGGAAAAAAAGAATTTAACACATGTATGGCAATGTATTAATGTTATTAAAACCTAGAGCACCAACCCTTATTAACACTAATTATGATCCTAACTATTTAGGGAAACAAATCATGATTTATGATCATAACTAATTGGGGAAACAAATCATGATGGTAATTTAAAATATGATAAAATACTTTCATATATTCTAACCAAGAGAATCACAACTGTAGGAAGATAAGGCCTAACAGATCCGAGAAAACTTTAAGTAGATATATCGGTCTGTTTTACATTAGCTGTGGAAGACCTAAAAGATCTGAAATAACTTAGAAAAAAAAATCGAAAAAGTTTGTAAAATATTAGCAAACCTGCCCCCATCTTCAGTGACAAAGGGACACAACCTTAAAGTAGCCACTGGCTAAGCCTCAAAGGGACACGACAAAGATATTCTATTCCACAAGAAGTCCAGAAGGTGAGGGACTGATGCATGCATTCTACTCCAATGATCAATACACCAAAGAACTTCATAAACTGCTAATGCCACATAATTTATACTTATTATTCACAAAGTCTTGATCAGCAGAAATTATTCCAGAGCAAAGGTCAGGACCAATGCTCTCCAATAAACCCTAGACTATTATTCCGTGCAATGTTGTTAAATAATCATTATAGTTCAACCTTAAGGCTATAATGTGGTGTCTTTTGTCCCCTCTGCCATTGGTAATTTGTGAAGAGAGGCCTGCTACGGGAACATCATAGGTCACAAACACAATGGTGTGTTTATATTGTGGAATTTTGGCCATTTGGAATTTATCACCTTGATTCCCTATAGTGCAATTGTTTTATTGAACGTGAACTACAACATCAGATGCCGCAGCTATGTGAGGCCGAACTAGTACAAAACGCCATCTCTATACATTGTCCAATAGAAATTAAGCTTGTTTTGATTTTGACCCATATTGCTACCCAAAATCATATCTTCTTATTTTTAAAACTGCCTACACTGTTCTGCTAAATTGCATGATTTTCCGAAGATTGGATAGTTTTCAACAGCCCTGTTGATCGGATGTTGGAGTCATTATTTAAGTAGCTATCTTGAGTAGATATCCAAATCTTTACCTTCCGCACACTCATTTTCATTGAAGAGTTCCAACAGACATAAAGTGTTTATTTAGAGTATTATAATAATATGTTGTGAAATCTATCAATCTGCTAATCAATGATCACCAAAAGGGTTTGTTTCCTAATTTCATTTGGTATCTTTATTTAATTAGGGGATAGATAGGAGTCTTGTTGTATTTGTGAGATTTGGTCTTTAGTTGTAGTATCACTAATGTGCTTTCTCTAACTCTGCATAAACCAATGTTAATTCTTTGTATGTCCACATTATATCAAATCATTATCATTTTATATAAAAAATAAATAAAAACCTATAAAAGTTCAATTTTTTTTTTCTAATTTAAAAGGTGTAGTAGCCATGGCAGTAACGGTGAAGACAATGACGAAAAAGGAGAGATGAGTAAATAAAAAAGATAAGATGCGTTTTGGTGTGTCTACCTGACTCAAATGACTCTTAAAATAAATCTAAAACCTGACCCAGACCCAAATTTAGAATACCCTAGAATCCAACTCATGCCCCAGCCCAAACATTAAAATATGTCAGCCCACCCTAAATATCCAAAATGGTTGTCTTTTCTCAAATACTGAGCAAAAACTGCTATCATTGACTTGTCCTGTCTCCTCCAGTGTTTTCTTCTGGTGATCAGCCAGCGATGTGACTCGAGATGGTTATCTTGGGTGTCTACCCTTCTCCATCACCCTCAGTCTTGCAATTTCTCACGGTTTCTCTGGCTCAGCCTTGTACTTGTCCCACAGCCTCTCTTTCTGACTAAACCAGCCTATGCCTTTTTTTTTCCCAACCTCTGACTTTTTTGAAAATACCTCTTCCCTTTAAATCTATCTGTGCAATTAAATATACACACATGCATGTTCTCTGTATTTCTCCCATTGGCTGGATTACCAGTTGCCATATTTATATGGTGGATCTTTGGCTGGCTGCCATGGACTGCTATCTGCCACTGACAACAACACCTCGTCAAATTAATTCTTCAAATTTTGGAGTTAATACATGGGTATTTTTAATATCATTTATGCTATTTGTTCTCTTTATTGACATAGTTGAATTCTCTGATCTTGTTTGTTCGTGCCAAATATAGAGGGCAGAGAACTGGTGCAGATACTGCTTGCAGCCGGAGCTGATCCATCTGCTCAAGATTCACAAAATGGGAGGACAGCGTTGCATACAGCTGCTATGACTAATGATGTGGACTTGGTTAAGGTAAGCCAATGAGCTTCTTGATTAAAAAGATTGAGCCTCTTGGTTAAAATGATTTAGTGTCCATAACTATATATTTTGGTGCTAAAATATGCACATTTTGTACTTCATGTTAATATGTTTTGGGTGTTTTGAGTAGGCTATTCTGGCTGCTGGGGTTGATGTGAACATTCGCAATGTGCACAACAGTATACCTCTTCACTTGGCCTTAGCTAGGGGTGCAAAGGCATGTGTTGGACTGCTTCTAGCTGCTGGAGCGAATTATAATTTGCAGGTTTTCATTCTAGTTCTCATTTTTCTGTTTGATCACGTATATAAACTAGGTATTATTATACTTGTATTGTATGTTAGCTTTTTTTGTAAGATGAGGAGAATGAAAGCTCACCATTTTAACATAGCTCTTGTCCAGAAGAAAAGTCTACGTTAAAAGTTGGTATCACCTTTCTATATTGTTATGGATGCTGTAGAAATTTCAATAGCTGGCAGCACATTGAATATGTTATTTTGCCTTGTGATTTTCTTCTCCGCCCTGATTTCTCATACAGTTTATAAAACTTTCTATTTTCTACTTTATCACATGATATATAATTTGCTGAGTTCAGTATGTGATGTAGCCATTCTTTATTATTGAGTAATACAAGCTTAATGATAGTTGATACCTGTAAAGACAGCTGAGAGGCTAACAAATCTAAGGAACATGATTCCTATTAAAATTCAATATATTAAGTACACTGGAGAAGACATAATGTAATTGACTTTTATTCTTGGGCATGTACACTGGATTTTGTGATGAACCATAGTGTGTGTGTGCGACTTATGTTTAGCTTATATCAAAAGCACTAATTATTGGCTTTAATTTTGTTTACTTAGCAGAAATAATTGGAAGTTGTCATGTTCCCTGTATTTTGGAAGGAAGCTTTGCCATTATGTCATTGTCATTTAATGCTCTTATATAACTGTGTCAGGATGACGATGGTGACAATGCTTTCCATATAGCAGCTGAGACAGCAAAAATGATTCGTGAAAATATGAACTGGCTTATTATTATGCTAACGAACCCTGATGCTGACATTGAAGTCAGAAACCACAGGTAAAGGCACTCCATAAACTTGTAATCATTATTTTCTTGAACATGGTAAAAACTTATCTAAAATGTTACTGTCATAACTTTAAAACTACATCTACCTGTTTCATGTTAGTCCTATTTAATCGATTATCCCATGACTGATGGGGTTATGTTTTTATGACAGCGGCAAGACGCCACGTGACATTTTGGAGGCTCTCCCCCGAGAATGGTTATCTGAAGATCTGGTGGAAGCACTTGCAAATAGGGGAGTTCATTTGTCTCCTACATCGTGAGTGAAAGACATTACTATATGCTAGCTTTTAGTTTATGATATTTATTGTCTTCCCATATGTGAGTAATATGTTTAAAAATTTGTTTATTGATGACTACATAGATTTGAAGTGGGAGACTGGGTGAAGTTTAAAAAATCTGTCACAACTCCAACACATGGATGGCAAGGTGCTAATATACACAGTGTTGGTTTTGTGCAAAGGGTCCCTGACAAAGATAATCTCATTGTTTCATTTTGTTCTGGAGAGGTCCATCTTCTGGTAAATGAAGTTATAAAAGTCATTCCATTGGACAGGGGACAACATGTGCAACTGAAAGAAGATGTAAAAGAGCCTAGGTATAATTTTACATAACTGTGTCACTTTCTTTTCTTCCTTTTTTGTATGCAAGGGCTTCGTTACATTTTATGTCTGTTAGATACATTTGGTATATGGGTTTGGGCCCAGTCCTATGTAATGCTTTATATGTATATATGGTCCTTAGCTGTGCTAATTGGAAATACAAGAGGATTATTATATCACATAAATGTATACTGTTTCTCTCTTCATGGTATCTAGAGCCTAATCCTCTGTATGGTGTCTTCTCGGTAAACCCACTGTTAGTTGGGGGGGATCATGCTACTTGTGAAATCTTACCCTTTGGTGGATTTATCATACCGTTTTATTTATTATCTATTCAAGGTTTTTGTTTAAAAGAAAGTATACAACAAAGGAAATGATAGTGTAGAAAACCTTGTGCATGGCATGATTGCAATCCATGATGATTTTGCATTAGTGTTTAATATCTATCACTGTTTGTCTATTTTAGATTTGGTTGGCGTGGGCAGTCACGGGACAGCATTGGGACAGTATTATGTGTTGACGATGATGGAATCCTCCGTGTTGGGTTTCCTGGAGCATCGAGAGGATGGAAAGCTGACCCAGCAGAGATGGAACGTGTTGAAGAATTCAAGGTTGGAGACTGGGTTCGCATTCGTCCAACTCTTACATCTGCAAAGCATGGACTAGGATCTGTGACTCCAGGAAGCATTGGCATTGTATATTGTATACGTCCAGACAGTAGTCTGTTAATAGAACTGAGTTATCTTCCAAATCCATGGCATTGTGAGCCAGAGGAGGTGGAGCATGTTGCTCCTTTTACGGTAAGAAAAATGCAGATAGCTTTCATTTCTATGGTGTTTATTTCTCCTGTCTTCATTATATGAATTTATTAACAAATTTATTTTACAGATTGGTGATCGGGTATGCGTGAAACGATCTGTTGCAGAACCTAGATATGCTTGGGGTGGTGAGACACATCATAGTGTTGGAAGAATAAGTGAGATCGAGAATGATGGTCTCTTAATAATAGAAATACCAAATCGACCCATACCATGGCAAGCTGATCCATCGGATATGGAGAAGGTGGAAGATTTCAAGGTAATCCTTTCTGTTGAAGTTGATTAAAAAAATACTTTTTGTTTGTTCTTTCTATACATTTAATGTGAGATGTCTTATTGGGTAGTCCTATTTAATTATCCATTTGGCCAAAGCAGGTTGGAGATTGGGTAAGAGTGAAAGCTTCAGTGTCTTCCCCAAAATATGGATGGGAAGATATTACAAGGAATAGTATTGGTGTAATTCATGGATTGGAGGAGGATGGCGATATGGGTGTTGCTTTTTGCTTCAGAAGTAAGCCTTTTTCTTGCTCAGTCACTGATGTGGAGAAAGTTCCTCCGTTTGAGGTGGGACAAGAAATTCATCTGATGGCATCAGTTACTCAGCCGCGTCTTGGGTGGTCAAATGAATCAGCAGCTACTGTTGGAAAAGTAGTGAGAATTGACATGGATGGTGCTCTCAACGTAAGTTTAATTTGTATTTTCTAGATATTATGCATGATTCTACAACTTCAATGACTTTAAGCTAACTATAACATCTGAAGTGTCTTCCATAACTATATTGCTACACCGGACCTAATACTGTTTTCGGTTACACTGTCAAGTAGTGATAGTGTTAGTTAGATAAGTAAAGTTTATAATGCTGTATAAATATGCATAGAAAGTAGCCTTCATCTGGGGGGAATTTTGCTGTCCTTATGGCAGAAATTAAAGTTTACAGCAAAGCTTTGAACAAGCCCAGTTGTAACATGAAATTTCTATCTTTTCTATCAGTATCTGTATGGCTGGTTTGAACTTTAGAAGTGATGCCAACAAATTTGAGTAATGGGTTACAATTATTACAATATTATAATATTAAATCAGTTAGTAACTATTAATTGTCCAAGTTTATCCACCTAGTAGGGTGCACTGGGTATAAGAATTTGCCCGTCATCATGGCAGTAGTTTCTGCAAAAATGGTGAGATGGTGTATGACAAATAACAAGTGTGCAAATGTCATTTTAAGAAAACCACCTTATATTGAGCTTTGCTCGAGTCCCTGCCTAAATTATGAGAAAATTAGACAAATATTGACCAATGACTAAGGAATTAAACAAACTAAATATAAAATATTTAGTCAACACTGGTATTAGTGATTTCATCCTGAGAATATGTGTATATATATATATATATATATATATATATATATAATATGAGAGCTGATTTACTGGTTTCTCTGTAGGTGAGGGTCACTGGTAGGCAGAGCCTGTGGAAAGTTTCTCCTGGAGATGCAGAGCGGCTTCCAGGATTTGAAGTTGGGGATTGGGTTCGCTCAAAACCAAGCCTGGGAACCAGACCAAGCTATGACTGGAATAGTGTTGGGAGAGAAAGTTTAGCTGTTGTGCATAGTATACAGGATTCTGGATACTTGGAGTTGGCTTGCTGTTTTCGCAAAGGGAAGTGGATCACTCATTTTACAGATGTTGAAAGGGTTCCTAGCTTTAAAGTTGGGCAGTATGTTAGGTTCCGAATTGGTTTGGTTGAACCAAGATGGGGCTGGAGAGGAGCTCAGCCTGAATCTCAAGGGGTTATAACCAGTATTCATGCCGATGGAGAAGTCAGGGTCGCATTTTTTGGTCTTCCAGGACTGTGGAGAGGAGATCCTTCAGACCTTGAGATTGAACAGATGTGTGAAGTTGGAGAGTGGGTGAGGCTGACAGACAATGCAAATGATTGGAAATCAATTGGGCCAGGTAGTGTTGGTGTGGTTCAAGGAATAGGCTATGAAGGAGATGAATTGGACAGAAGCATTTTTGTTGGATTTTGTGGGGAGCAAGAAAAGTGGGTAGGACCTAGTTCACATCTTGAAAGATTTGACAAACTCTTTGTTGGGCAGAAGGTGAGAGTGAAACAAGATGTGAAGCAACCAAGATTTGGATGGTCAGGGCATACCCATGCTAGTCTTGGGACCATACAGGCTATTGATGCTGATGGAAAGCTTCGAATATACACTCCAGCAGGATCCAGAACATGGATGTTGGACCCATCAGAAGTGGAGGTGGTAGAAGAGAAGGAGCTGTGTATTGGTGAGTGGGTAAGGGTTAAAGCATCGGTTTCAACCCCAACACACCATTGGGGGGAAGTGAGCCATTCAAGCATTGGAGTTGTGCATCGAATGGAAGATGAGGATCTTTGGGTGGCTTTCTGTTTTACAGAGAGGCTATGGCTTTGTAAGGCATGGGAAATGGAACGGGTTAGGGCATTTAAAGTGGGTGACAAGGTAAGGATCAGAGATGGACTGGTGAACCCTCGTTGGGGTTGGGGAATGGAGACCCATGCGAGCAAGGGAGAGGTTGTAGGGGTAGATGCAAATGGAAAACTAAGAATAAAATTCCGGTGGAGGGAAGGGAGGCCTTGGATAGGAGATCCTGCTGATCTTGCCCTTGATGAGGAGGACTGATAAGATAATGGTATTTTAGGAAAATATCAAAGGTTGGTTGTACCATAACTAAATATATTCTGATTCAGCTCTTTAGCCTATGTTTTTCTGGGCTGAGCTTGTGGAAAGTGGAAAGCTTTTATGCGGTCTGAACCATAACACTCCTTTCTGCACATATATTGATGTTAATAAATAGAGTGAAAGAATTGAAGGTGTGGAGTGGAGATAGGGAAAATTTGGTTGGTTGTTGACCCCAGTATAAAGCCAGTAAGTTTGTAGTCCCAGATTTTGAGGTGTATATCATATCATCATCATCAATCATATGTATGTTTATTGCATATTGTACAAATTGTACTCAAACACTCAACTTAATGCATTTTTTTGACTCACCATTATGCAGTTGCATAATTCTTAAATATAATTCATTCCATTATACATCTTATGTACTGTTTCTTATGGTTATGCTTGTGTTCTCACCATTTTTGCCTCACTTCAATCTCTGCTCCAATTCTCTTGTAAATGGACATGCCATCTCTTACCTCCTGCACACAAGTTAGTTTTTACTTCCTGCACCCTTATAATTACTGTCTACGCCCCATAATTACTATAAGCAGTCCATATATTTTAAAATGATCATTCTACCCTTCATATGTTATATTTCAATGATGACTTCTGGATTATCCATTTTGTTGGAATAAGTTTATCAGAATTTTTTTGGAAGAACAATTTTGTTTTAAGAAAGAAAATAAAAACAACTTTATAAATTTTGTACGGAGCTGCAGCGAATAAGCATTGACCCGTTGCAAGGTCATGTGGTATTCCACATCTCCTCAAGCAAAGAAAATTTTGATTACGTAAGCATGTACAATTCAATTCATCTACTTTTCTTTCATAGTGTCCTCTAATTATAAATTCTAGAATGAAGTTTTGCAAAAGTTGTTTTAATTCATAATATAATTTTCATTCAGTTACTGTGAAAATAGTTCTTATTTTGACATTTTTTTTAATGTTATGATGGAGACTGGTTGGGGTTGCCAGTGTGAACCTAGTTCATAACTCTTTCTCTATTCTGATACCTTATGTCGTTGTTTTTACAAAACAAAAGGATTAACTTATTTGAATGTCAAATAGTTTCAACGAAAATAGTTTTAAAAACAAGAAAACAATATCTCTTGTCTACATCAGTGGCAACTTGTAATCATATATTTGAATTCCTACTTCCAACCCCTCGTATATAAATAATAACTCATCTTTCTTACGATGGCCACCAGAGAAACAAGTTCCATGGTCCAAGTCATGGTTGCAAGAGGTGAGATGGCAATCCATCTTCGAATAAAAGCAAAATTAAGATGTTTGCAATGCCTGAGAATTTTAGAATCCAGAGTCCTCCTTTTTCCTCCTCAACCTTTCACTTCATCATACCAGCATCAACAATACCTCACAATATAAGTATTGTGGTTGGGGATCCATTGTCAAACCCTTCATTCTTTTAAAACACTTCCCCAAAATTTCACCATCAAACATTTCTTCTCCTTTCGAATAAAAGGTGTTCAAATTTACTTTCTAGAATAGTTTTGAAAAACAAAAGCCAAAAAGACAACCAACCACACCCCACATATGTCATCCTGATAGGAAATATCTCAAACAAATGTCCCTAATTTTTGCATCATTGCTCCCCTAGTGCAGTCTTGATCCTCCATTGCACTCCTCATGCCATTTACAGAAGCATTGCAGGGCATCCCTCATCCATGCATGCCGGCAGCTTCCCAGCGCCTCAGATACAGCTAACCAACTCCTTTTTCTGGTGCTTTGCTCCGGCCATGACTCAAGTTCCTCCTTCACAAACAACGCAAACATTGCTGCTTTACATAAACCTTCTGGACTGCATTCATCTTGGAGGGTCTTACTCCTGAATTCATAGTACCCAAGAAAATCCTGACACCAGTAGCCACGATATCAATCATCAATTTGCAATAATCCATCTAAATACTACAAAATACAAAATATAAACACCCAGCAGACTTATTTTCAATTAAATCAGAAGACTAGGGGATTCAAGGAACAGTAAGTTAGGAATGAGAGGTTTCAGATCCCGCCAAACTCATCATATATTTTTGCTCAAAACTGAAAGAGGAGTAGCATATGAGATTCAATGATATGATAATATTTTCATTATTGTTTTAGGTACAAATTTTGCTAACTTATTTCCTAATTCTTACTCCTTACATGTAAATGTGACCTCAACTTGTTTCACAGAGATGCAGCAAATTACGCAAATTATTTTTCTTTTTGCAACCTTTTTTTGTCATCATCTGCTAGTGATGAGTGAAGAGAAAGATGAAAAATACTCAATATGGAGGAAAAGGTAGGAATATTTGGTGGGGCTGAGTGAAGAAGCTGGCTCTTCCTTAGAAAAGGGTTTCTATAATTTCTGTTATTTGTTTGGATTGTTTTCTATTGTTCATCTCTTAGAAGGTTTTTATAACTTGGATATATTTCTAATTCGGTTATCACTATTACTTTTGTTTTACCATTTCTATTCCGGTTCCTATCAGAACATTAATTAATTCATATATGTAGAGAAGCCTTGCACCATTAAGTCTCCTCGAACTCCAGCTTCTTCAATAGCTTCTCTTACAGCAGCCTCCTCAACAGTTTCATCATTCTCCCAACCTCCCTTCAATAGCAAAGCAAAATCACATTAATCAGAAAACGAGATCTCAACTAAGGAGCCATTCGAAAAAGAATTTACAGCTTATGTGAATGACATTAATTTAGAGAAACAGATCCTTGCTATAAATTTGCATGAAATTTATTAAGCACTAAAATCATCATTAAAGCGCATATTAAGCAAATGAATAAAACTGTCTCATCAATATGTTCATTATATGTTGTTACAACAGATTATACTAGTGTCTTGAATTATTCAAATGCCTAAAGATTGCCCTTTAAAGTGTGTGCAATATAAGGTACCTAAATTATGTTTTGGTTAAATTAGGATGACAGAAACTTCAGAACCTTATTCAGTTTGTAATCTTCTTTCAGATAAGTGGAGGAAAATTCATTTGTTTCTGTTTTGTATTAAAAAAAATCTATCCAAAAAAGCCAAATTACTAATTTTCAATTAGTGATTAATGAGTCATCATCATCCCCATTGGACATGTACGGTTTTTTTTTATAAGTATGTTGAAAAAGAGAACAGGATCCTTCCATCAACTTATCCTTTTAAAACAAGTACCTAGTGAAAAATCACAGGATAAAGCTACAGGCACGTCAAGGTTCTCCTAAAGATAGGCCAGATACCCAAGGTTCAAGCAGGGTGGGACCCCTCTTGAGAACATGCAAACTGGTTATAACAGCTACATGTATGCACCAGGTGACCTAAAACCTTTCATGCGCATAACAAAAACTGTCTATATTGCATGTTAAATATGTGAAATAGCAAGCCCCAAGGCTATGAACTTTCTTTCTTTCTTTCTTCCAAGAAGCCATTATGATTATATCAAAGGCACAAAAACAACCAATGAAAATTTCCATGTACCAAAAGAGCATGAATGATTGAAAGGAAACAAACTACATCTGTTTTTGTTTATATAGTTTTAATGAGAATCTTTACATCACCATTGCTGTTGACACAATAAACCATATGGATTGGCATCCTCTTGTGCTGCAAGACCATCCTGTTAGAGGGATAGACACAAATTTCATTGTATGGAGACCCACCATGATAGGTTATTGGGTCCACTAGTAAAGGGAAAAAACCACTTGTGTCTGTATTTTTCTGACAGGATCCTGTTAGTTTATGAACAAGGATCCAATCCAAATTTATTGTACCTTTCATCCCAAATAAGTTTGAAATCTTTTGTGTGAGAACTGTAAAACTACATGAACATGAAATTGATGCAAAAGAAAAGCCAGGATGAGTGCTGTAGCATCCTTAGCAACGAAAGGCTTTTTGTTTCAGATAGTTAATCAATGCATCAGAAAATTCTTGGTGAATATTATAGAAACTATAAGTGTAAGTTGCAAGTGCAGGGCACTTAATAATAACTCAATAAAAAATTACAAACGTAAGTATATCTCATTCCAAAATCATACCTTTGGAAACAAAAGACCTGGTCCACCAGTTGAATTAATCATAAGCACTTCAATAATCTTTGCAGAAGAATCCCCACAGTCATCACCATCCCTATATCTAAATGGCACACACCTGCAATACAATTATCATCTACAGATCAGTTCAAACAAGAAACATATCCATATTCTTTTCTTTTGGCTACAAATCTTCGAGTCGATTTTAGTTGGATTGAATAATATTTTCTTAATGTAAGAAATTATCTTCCATCACAAATATTAACGGTATATACAACAATATAATGCAACAAACTAAAACTACTACTTACAGTCTGATTTCAAAATCATCCACATTCATTAAAATCTGATAAGTCGTGTTTTCCAGGTCATTTACTATTCACTCTCCATAAAATTCTGAAGTCTTAGAAAAGAAGTCTTAAAAGCACAAACTCCTACACACAAGCCAAGATGAAGATTATAAACTACATTCAAGTCACTAGAGTGCCTTTGCAGAGGGATGAAAAGACCATTTAGCTGAGGAAAATAATAAACAAGCACTAGTAAAAGATGCCAAGGCATCAAAGAATCTTAACAAAAAGGCAGATGTTTGCAGCATGCCACTGTCAATTTCTATAATTCAAAATTCAAGTCCCAATAGACACGGAAGCCAATGCACCAACACATACCATTTCATACAAGACACTACTCTATCGTTTAACTAAAACAATACATTTTCATATCACAGCCACAGAGCACAAAAATATCTGAAATCCATATCTTTCATCACCGGCAACTAGTTTCCTGTGACCTTAAAGCTTGAGACCAAACAATGGTAATTAAGTCAAAATAGGACCTACGACAATAATTGTTCCCTTATGCAAACCCATAAATATGCAAATTAAAAATTCCAATTTCGATAGTAAATTTTTTAATAAAAAAAGAACTCAAAATGCTCATCAAGAAACAACCAATGACATCACGTGAAACAGTCAGAAGTCCAGAACCACCCCCAAGGAAAAAACAGAACCTTGGCTCAACACATTGGTTTCACAAAAAGCCCCTACAGAATCCTAAGTTCATGAAATATAACCAACAAGACCAAAACTTATTATTTCAAAACTTGGGACCAAACTAAATATAACCCATCTTTGATTTTAGCCACCACTTCTAAAATCATAAATTCCGTATCTATACTTCTTAAATACTCAAAATCTAGTCCTCAAATCCAGAAGTCAGGATCAAATCTTATAATTTCAAAAACCGGAACTAAAATTAAATGTGGCATTTTGCCAGCAGCACACTGTTTACTCTTTTCTGGGACACTTTCTTCTGTGTTAAAACGCTAACCAGCATCCACATATCCTCTCAAGGAATTATCAAAGTGAAAAAAAAAAACATACTATCAGCATGCAAGAAACTATTTTTTAAAAGTGGAAACACAAGCTGGGATTTTGTCCACATTTATGTAAAGTAATAATAAAGTAAAAAATCAGGTACTACAATAAAATAACAATTATCATGAAAAATAAAAGTTAACAAAATAACAAAGATATAATTATACACTAAAAACCGTTATTAAAATTGATACCCTATATCCTATTCATACATTAGTATAGGATAGTATAGATGCACCTACACTATTTCTAATTTCTAACAAAAAAAATTCTTTATAATACACTCTAGCCAACAATCAACAAGACCCTTTTCTACCAATGAAAATCTATCAAAAAAAAAAAACACAAAACTAAAAAAAAATATTTGTCAGTATGTAAAAAACATATTTTTTTTGTGATTTTTAATAATTTCAAACACCCCACACACCAAGTGCGTTCAAAATAGTGTGATATGTGTAAGAAATAAGTAAACCATGTTAATTTCAGGTTTGTAATGTAGGTGTGGAACAAACCACATTTTCATCAATATTAAGTAGAAAAAAAAAAGGAAGAAGAAAATGACGAACCCGGCGATTAGGCGATACCCATGTTCGTATCGCTGCTGATGCCGACCCGTTCGGGCCACCAATTCAGCCATCATAACAACTCAACAACAACTCTTTCTCTCTCTCTCTCTCTCTCTGGATTTGAATCACAAAACGAAAGAACGATCACAGTTCCCCATTGCAGAATCCCAATGCAGTCGCCAGCACCAGATTCCCACCCAACGCCATTGTCGTTCTGAGAGTGAGAAAGAGAAAGAGAAAATGAGTGAGTAGAAAATCACGAAAAAGAGAGCGTTGTGATGTGTGTTGTTTGGAGAGAGAAACGGAAGAAAGAACATGAACCGATTGTAACGGATCGGATCGGAACTGTCCACGCCACGTGGATCCTCGTGAGCGTCTGGGTCACACTTGACACTGTCGTTAACGTCTCTCTGCTTCGTGGACCACTCTGTCTCGCTGCATCCGCCTGTTAGATATTGACACGTGGAAGACAAGGGTTTTGAAGGGTTCGATGTGGGGAGGGCAGCACCTCGCTGGTTGGGGCGAAGCAGGGAATTGCGTTGGGGCTTTGATTGATTTGGTGGGATCACGGAATATCATGATTTTGTGGGACCCTCCTCTTCATTTGCTTAGCTTCATTCCTAATTTTTTTTGGCTTTTGCTTGTGCATCCCCTTGTTTCCTAAACGCACGCCATAAGTTTTAAAATACACTTTTATCCCTTGCCATTTATTTCAATTCAAGTCTTTGGTGATTTTGCACAAACAATGAAATAGAAGAATGAGAGGAAACATTCGTATGAAAGCTGAAAATCTATTATTTTATTGATAAAAAAGAGTAAAGTTGCTTGATACATGGGGTGCAGAGACAAAAAAAACTAACTGGGCTATGAGTAAAAACAGATTACATATAGGCCCAACAGAAAATAAAATAATATTTAATACTTTATCAGTCTTCCTCAAGCTGGGAGTGTATGTTTCTGATTCCCAACTTGAAAACAAAGTGTTGAACTGGGTTGTAGGAAGAGGTTTAGTGAAGAAATCAACAACTTGAAGAGAGGATAATATTGGAAGAAGTTTAAGAAGTTCGGGATTGAGTTTCTCCCTCACCACGTGACAGTCGATTTCGATACGCTTTGTCCTTTCGTGGAACACTTGGTTGGTTGTAATCTGAATTGCAGCTTGATTGTCACACTAAAGCAAAACTGGTTGCAGATGTGAAGATCAACTAACATGTATATGATACACTAGATCACACAGGTAGTGGCAGCTAGGGCGTGATACTCGACTTCAAATGAACTTCTTGATATTGTTTGTTGTTTGGTTCTCCCAAATAAACAGAAAAACCAGTTATAGATTTTTTAGTTTCAGAACAAGTTGTCCAATCAGAATTACTATAGGCTTTTAATTGAATGGAAGTTTGACTATAAAAGAATATACATGTTCCAAGAGCATTCTTCATATATCGAAGAACATGCATGGCTTCCTGATGATGCTCATTTGTGGGTTTGGAGACAAACTGGATGAGGTGATTTACCGAGAAAGCTATATCTGGTCGGCTATTGGTTAGATAGATGAGACATCCAATGCAGCGACTTCCTTATCATCAAGAAGAACACCTTTGGTTGCTGATAATTTTGATGTGTGGAGCATAAGTGTAGGCATAAGAGCACAACCAAGCATTCTAGTCTTTGAGTAAATCTAGGACCTACTTTCTTTGACTTAAGTGGATGCCAGTGTCACTGCGTGCTACTTCAATGCCCAAAAAATAGGTTCAGTCACTTAGATTTTTTATGTGGAAGAAACTGTTTAACAGACTCGTTATATTGGATATCTCCATGGGGTTGTTTTCGGTAAGGATAATGTCATCCACATAAACCAAGATTACCGTAGTGTATTTTGACTAAGATAAAATTTTGAATAAAATAAATAGTTCTAGAATAATTAGTTGAAATATTTTGACCATTACGTAAATTTATGAAAATAATTTTAGTAAGAATAAAAATAAAATATAGAGAAACAAACATGATAAGTTGCATCAGAATCCAAAATCCATATAATGATATTGGAGTTATGTAAATGTTGGATGTTACCTATAGAAGAAGAATTTAAAGATTATTAGAATTATTAGAAGTTATGATACTAAAATCAAATTTAAACCTAACATATATCCTATTATGGACTATTTTTAAACATATATCCTATTATGGACTATTTTTATTTCCAAGTTCCTAAATATTTAATTAACATGATACCTATACCACTTTTATCCACTTTATACCAAAAAAAATATTATTTTATTATTATAATGTAATATTTTATTTAAAAAACGGATTGTGGTGTAAAAAGAAACTTTATTCGTATTCATTTCCACTGTTCCAGTTGCCAACATCCTTAACTACAGTCACACAATACAGTTTCACAAACCCGCCTCACGCAGCACACTTCGCGCGCTCCCTGAAAACCCTAATCTTTGCGTTCAAGCTTTTCAATTTCCAATGGTTAGCTTCATCTCTTCACCAAAGGAAATGGGTGAAGCTATGGAAGCTGAAGAAAGGCCCAAATTCAGAGATATCAGACGCTATTTCTGCGAGTTCTGCGGTATCTGCAGGTCCAAGAAAACCCTCATCACCTCTCACATGAATTCACACCACAAGGTGGTATCCCTTTTTCCTTATTTCACTTTTGGTATTGCAAAATCTAATCTTTTGCAAGAAACCTCGTTTAAATTTCAACTGGGTGAATGTGTGTCATTAATCATACATGGTTTTGATTTTACCTTTGATATGTCTTAGGAGGAGGTGGAAAAGGCAAGAGCTGAAAGAGAAAGAGAACCCGAATCTGAGGCTGTGACATCCAACACGTGCGGGGAATGTGGTGCCAGTTTCAAAAAACGTGCTTATTTGTTGCAGCACATGCAAAGTCATTCGCTTGAGGTAATGCTAATAACACATTTTCTATTTCTCATTGGGAATGTTATATAGATTCTGTAATTCTATAAATTTTAGTTAATAGCAAACTGTGTGTTTGAAAGAATGTAAGAGATCTCAAATGCAATAACTCTATTTTGGTGAGTCCGTTGTTGTTACATTTAAGATCACTCACTGATATTTGAATCCAGCTTCCATGCAATGGATCTTTACTTACATTCAGCATTTCAGAACCGTTGAATGAAGATTGAAGTCATCGAAACTATTTTATTTTGGTCAAATTAAGTTAAAACACATGTTCATAAAATCAGATGTCTGATCTATATGTCACAGTTATTAATGCGTGAAATAGCAACTTTGTTGAATCTGGCTTCCTAATTTTCACTCCAATTATAATTTATTTTATTGGCCAAGTGATCTTGCTTGTAGTTGCTTTTATAAGCAACTCTTATAAGGACTCTATGAAAACTAATTTTCTCCAATGGTATTCAAGTTTCTGAACCTTAAGAACCAACATAAGTAACTAATTTGGAGTTGCTTTTAGAGAGTGTGTCGTTGACAGTTGTTCTTGCCTAATGATAAAGATGACGTTGTTTATATTCATTCTTTTATTGTATTTTTTCATTATGTTTTATCCAGTACTACATTCCTTGAAAATTGTTTTGTGGGAGGTATAGGTTTATGTTGTATTGTGTTAGTTGTAACATGGACTGAAGATGAATATTTTTGCAGGATAGTAATTTATGACTCTAGAATCATTGGATAAATTATGGATGTTATAGTGTGAAGCATTGGATCCCAGAGAAAGAACTCCAAAATGCATGAGGCAACATGTTTAGACTTGATGGATCAGTATCAGGTTGGGAGACCTCCTGTGAAGCTCCATCAAGGATGCCTCATTCACGCAAAATTGAGGTTGGCAGTTTTGTATTTTGTTCTTGTCAAGGCATGATGGTAATTGTGTTTTTTGGTTTTTGGATTTTGGCTTTGACATGCTGTGTGTGTGCACGCTTGGTGGTTCCAGAGGCCGTATGTGTGTGTTGTGGATGATTGTCAGGCAAGTTACCGAAGGAAGGATCACCTGAGTCGTCACCTTTTACAGCATCAAGGGAAGACTTTTAAATGCCCTGTTGAGAATTGCAGCACTGAATTCTCTTTGCAAAGCAATGTGAAACGACATGTTGAGGAGATCCATGATGACAGTTCTACCTCTACATGTGACAAAACTCACAAGCAGCACACATGTCCAGAAATTGGTTGTGGAAAGGTTTTCAAATTTGCATCACAGCTACGAAAACATGAAGATTCTCATGGTAGGCTTAGCTCCTTTTAATTTTCTGTATGAATTAGCGAATTTCCATGGGTTATTTGTAAGGCACTTTATTGTGAAAGATGTTGGCACAATTTTGAAGAAAGCCTTTATCTTACAGTTAAGCTGGAGTCAGTAGATGTGGTGTGTTTAGAGCCTGGTTGCATGAAGCATTTCACTAATGTCCAGTGCCTTCAAGCCCATGTAAAGTCCACCCATCAATACATGACCTGTGAAACTTGTGGTACTAAGCAACTAAAGAAGAATATTAAGCGTCACCTTCGGACGCACGAACCTATCAGTTCACCAGAGACCTTTCGATGTGACTTCAAGGGTTGCAGCTGCACATTTTCAAGAGTAAGACTTCTCATTCTTAAACATATTTCCTGTAAGTTCCAACTGAATTCCCAATGTGGTTACATGTTGAACTTTCTTTTAAAGTTTTCATGGTTATGTCTCAACAGAAATCTAATCTTGATAAGCATAAGAAGGTTGTTCACTTCAAGGAAAAACCTTTTGTGTGTGGGTATGCTGATTGTGGCATGAGATTTGCTTACAAACACGTGCGAGATAACCATGAGAAAACCACAAAACATGTTTTTACCCTTGTAAGTTCTTTTGCCTTACTATTCTAGTTCTTGTGTATAGAGTCATCTGAAAAATAGATACTTTGTTTGGCCCTTTTGGTAATATACTCACACAAGATTTCCATGGTACAGGGTGATTTTGAAAAGGCTGATGAAGAGTTCAGGTCAAGATCTAGGGGAGGGAGGAAGAGGAAATGTCCTTCTGTTGAAATGCTACTCAGGAACAGGGTTACTTCACCAAGTCAATTGGAGAGTTGGTTATTCATGGGGGATAGTGAGTAAGTTGCATTCAGCATTGCCTACTCTTGATAAAAGTAGGCAAAATGTAAATTTAATGTGATGAAATGAGCATAAATAACAAGTAAATTAGGTACATTTAGGATTAATTTTAATGTTACAGATAGGATTTAGGACTACAATGATGCATAATGTGATAGATATGGCATCTTGGGCATTTGATTTTGTCTCTTTGGGTTGTTGTTTGAATAGAAAAGCTTTCTAATTGTAAACTATGTTTGAATTGGTGAAGTAGATGAAAGCTTTTTCTGTTGTTGATATGGGGTGCAAGGGATAATTATGGAAGTGCAGAAAACAAAAACCTTGTTTGTATTTAGGATTTGGGCTAAGCCCGAATCCATTTTGCATTACCAGTAAGCCCAAATCAACAACCGCAGTGAAAACGGATTCTTCCCAATAAAAAAAATAATTTCCTTTATTTTATAAAATTTATAAATTAAAGCGAAGTTGATTTTAGAGTGAATTTATTATTAGAGTAAAAGTGGATAAAATTATTAAATATAATATAGAAGTCTAAAATTTGCAAAAAAGTAGTTTAAGAGCATAGATAATTCTTCACTAAAAATGTTCTAAAAAATGTTTGAATAAGATGACTAGGACAAGAAAAAAATATTATTTAATGTATACAATTTTTTTTTCAATTTGTATTTTTTATAAAACATATAAATAATAATTAAAATTTAAATATATATTATCCCATTCTCACTACCTGAAATACATTTTCTCAATATTCTCTTTTGTATCTTTATTGAATTGAATGTATAATTCACACATGAATTAGCCTAAACTTTTTTTCTCAACCATTACAAATTTTATTTTACTTTTTTTTTCTCTATATTTAATCGCCTTAACAGTTTTTTTCTTTTCATTCTATCATTTTATTTATCTTTATCTCTAAAAAAAAGCTTAATTTTTAAAACAAATAGTCAAGAACTAAAAGTATTTGTATACCACTATCATTTAAAAGTAAAAAAATATTAAAATTATTAAATAGTAACTAATTCATAAATAAAAACAATTAATGATAATATATTAAGTTAGATACTATTTTATAAATCATAAAATTATATATATCTAAAATAACTTTCATTATTAATTAAAATTTATAAAATAATATCTAGTATTAATTATCAAGATTTTAACTATTGATTACTTTCAATTTTATATTAATTACTTTAAATTAATTTAAAATATAAAGTAGTAGATAATAGTTAAATTATTGATAACTAAAATTAAATATTTATTATTGATATAAACAATTTTAAATATCAATAATTTTTAATTTATGAAATAATATATAATTTAATAAATCATTAGTTTTTTATTTTAAAATTAGTTATCATTTAATATATATGTTTATTAAAATAATTAAAAAATAAATTACAAAAGCTAGGAAACCTAACCATTAAAAAGGAAAAAAAAAACATATTTTTTTTGTGATTGTGACATGAACTTGTGCAGTGTTGAGAACATCCATTGTTCAGTGATAATGATAGAACAGTCTTTCCATGGAATTTCCCATCACTCTGTTTTCGTCAATTCTGGTTTTCGAGAGAACCATTCAACCATGGTGGGTCCCTTCTCAGTCAAACCCTAATTTTGCATTCCTACATTGAATCTGAACCAAACTACCAAATTCTCAAACTCTTGTACCTCAATTCTTCATCAACTTCGTTTTCAGAATTCCATAAAAAGTATCAACCTTTTTAATTGCAAAAACATAACAACTATAACTGTTCATCATAGATTCATTTGTTTGGCCAGGAGTTGGAAATTTTAACACGACAAAGAACCCAATTCACTCAATTTTTCATCTTCTTCCAAAAGCTGTTTCAATTACAATAACTTTCCACAACTTATACATACAATTATTTTAATTGCACTTTTCAAGGGTGGTGGTGGTGGTGGAGTACACACTTTTTCCTTTTACAAATCTAAGTTTCTGTAAAATATTTTATATTTTATTTCATTACCAAAACTTAGTGTTTTTCTTTTCAACACAAACACCATTTTTTTCTCAAAAAATTAAGAAATATATTTTTTAATTTGAGTTTTGTGTGTTGTGGAAATTTAAATCTGATTCACTCTAATTAAAGTATTTAAGAGATATAGAATACATATATTATTTATTTTTATGAAAAAAGTAAAAAAGAAATGCTTAAGCAACTCTTTTAGAAAAATATGACTTCTAATAGTATCGAGATATATCATTATTTAATGAAGTCAAAATATAAATCTCAATTCTTATGAAAAAAAAATCGAAAACTCCTTTTAAGGAACTTGTTTTTTAATTAATTGTTTAATGAAACGCTAGAAAGCTGAGTTAATAAATAATAAAAAGAAAAAACTACAAAATAAATGGTAATAATTTACCCTTTATAATTTCATTAAAAAATAAACTTTATTTATTTATTATTGTTATTATTGTAATATACCACATTTTGGATGTAAAATAAATAATGTTAGAAAATAAATACTAACATTCTGGTTGCCTAAAATTTTCAACCGTATTAAGCATTAGTCTTGTCGATAAATAATTAGTATTAATGATAAAATTTTAAGTTTCGCACTTTATTTCTTGTTTTTTCATTTACATATGGACATATGCATGTTCCTATATCTTGATGATTTAAACTTACCCTTATTAGTATACCTATTAACTATTAGTCTTGTCAATAAATAATTAGTATTAATTATAATTTTTTAGGCTTTGCTTTATTTCTTGTTTCTTCATTTATATCTTGACATATGCATGTTCTTAGATCTTGGATGATTTAAAGTTACCCTAACATGTGAAGTTGATATTTGTATACCTGTGTTTAAAAGGGGTAAGGTATTAATATTTGGTATGTATTTTTAATATAAATCTTATGAAAGATATCAGTTTTCTATTATTAAGTTATATGTATGAATTGTTTGACTAGATTTATTCATAAGTAATTTCTTTTGTGTTAAGAAGTTTGTCATTTTCTTCTTTTTATGTTTGAAAATTGTTGTGATTGTATTTGTTACATGACTAAATAAATAGGGTTTTTAAGTCCATAAACTGAATTTGGAAATGTATATGTACGTGTGCATATGTATACACAACATGAAAATTATTAAATAAAAATTAATTTTAAAAACAAAAATTATTTGATTAAATTAGAAATAATTTTACTTTTTAGTTTTTTTTTTAATTCTCTCGCTTGAGTGATATTCCATCGAGAGCACCCAAAATTTCATCATAGATCTCGCTTGAGTGAGATTCCTTCTTAATTGAGCGAGAATGGACCCGAGAGCACCCCATCTTTCCATTTTATTCTCGCTTGAGCGAGATATCCAGAAAAGTTATGCATAAGCCTGTTTAAATTCTAAACCAACGTTTCATTCAATTCATAAATTTATAAAACTACATATTACATTTGACTTGATTTAGTAATATTCAAATACATTCATTAACTCATTCAATCCCAAACTCATATACATCCTACAACATCTACTATATCTACAATTTCAATCAATTTCCAATCTACTTAAATTAAGAAATCTTGCAAATAAAAATTTGGAACTGGTGACCATGTCACCCTTACATCTAGATCTTCTAGCCTAAGGTTTTATTGAAAATTGAAACTAGCTTTCCTTACCTAAACTTAAGTAGATACTCACTAAGAGCTCCAAATCTATCAAAAGCTTAAAGGTCACTTAACCTGCACCAAAGAGTCCTGATTACAAATCTAACTATACCTAACCAGGATCCTGAGATAATAGAAATTACTTCCGAAGACACAAACATCTTATGCAAGATTAACTAAAGACAAACCTAACCAGATCAAAACTAACTCAAAGGAAAAAGAGCCAAGAATGAACTTACTCTATCTAAGATTTTGATCGAGCAATCTTGTAGAGTTCACTGCAAGGAGTCCAATGACGAACTTCGATCGTCAAACTGATGAGCAAGGATGTCAGAAAGGACAGAGGAAAGGAAAAATGAATTTTTAGAGAGTTAATGATTATTTTAAAATAAGATCTGAATAACTAAATTTCTCTTTATATGCTCTTTTAACTTTAATAATAAAATATTCAGGTGTCATTTTAATTATACCAATTCTATTTTAAAATTATTTTTCTCGGTCCTTACACAAACTATAATAAATACGTTACCTACTTATTTTGCATATAAATTATAATAATATTAATATTAATAATTAATAATGTTTATATTAATTATTAATAATAATTATTATTAGAATATGATGTAATGGTTAAATTTTTTATATGTACTACTAGAGTTCAATAATAAGTAAGTAATTGTTACTTATTGATCTCTTCTACTTGCATGCATGGGTGAGAGAAGGATAAAAATTAAGAGGAATTTGAAAATGTTGTAAAGAAGGAGAATGAAAATATGAGAAAAATAGTTTCATGCTATTCTAAGGACATTTATTGGATTCTAATCACACCCCTTATTTAATCTAATCTCACTCCCTTTTTGTTCTAATAATTCCTATAGCCCAATCAACAACCCACACACTCATTTCACATAATTTCAAACTCATTACCACTATATGAACAAATAATGAAAGAAATTTACAATTAAATTTATAGATACAAATAAATTACACATAAAAAAAATAAAAGATTTCTTTTTCTTTTTTCATACACAACTAATCGACTTTAGTACTTTAATCTCAAAAGACTATGCTTAGTTTTTGCTAGAGAGAATAATAATAATAAGCAATTGAAATATTAAGATAAGATGTAACAATGCAAAAATAAAATAGCTGATGTAAAAATTAGTTAACATTTATATTAATTTTAAGAAACTTAACCCATATTATAAATTTCTAATATTTTCCTTACATTTTTTATCTCTTATTTCTTTATATATAGATATTTATGTTCTTTTCATCTTAGTATTTTTTTTTAAATGGAAGTGAATTATCCGAGACTAAGAAAATAACTGACATCAAGTTGTAGATCTATATAATAGTTGAAAACTAAAAAAAATGAAAAATTAATTCAATCTTTATATAATATTTTTTAATTTTATTATTATTATTTATATAAACAATTTTTATATACTATTGTTATGTTAGGATAGGTAAAATAAAGTGTTTTGCTAAAAAAAAAATTAAATAATAATTAATTTAAAAATAAAATTAATTAATTATTATATTAACTATAAGTTAAATATTATTTTATAAATTAAAAAATTATTAATTATTTAAAATAGTTTGTATTATTAATACAAATTTATAAAGTTGTTTCTAAAATAGTAAGTTATCAAGATTTTAATTACTAATTATTTTAAATTTTAAATTAATTATTAATTAAATTAATAATTAATTTAAAATCTAAAATAATTAATAATTAAAATTTTGATAAATAATGTTAAATATTAATTTATAATTTTTATTAATAATAAAAATTATTTTAAATATCAATAATAAAATAATATTGAACTTAGTGAATAAAATGATTAATTTTATTTATATAAATAAATTTTTATTTAATAATTATCTTGTAGTGTTAGTTACATCAATATACTTTACAATAATTAGTATTTTTATGATGGATTTATATTTTCGAAAATTTACAAAAATAACTTGAATTATTGTAAAATATTATAAAAAATATATTTTAATTTTTTTATTGTTTGAAATAATATTATAAAAACAAAAGTAGAATAGAAGGATGACATAGAATTAACAATTATATATGTATTTTATAGAAGAATGAAATGAAATTGAATTGATTTTTGTGTTGTGATTGGTTGAATTTGGGTGGGGTCTATGACATAGGTGGAACCCTAGAAGCAATGAGTTGTGTGAAATAGGGAAGAAAAAATAGGAGAATAGAATCACGCGTGTGTTGGTAAGGAATGAAGATGAGATTGGCGCGTGGGGTAAGGTGATCCCACGTGGTGAGATACATTGCACAGAGCCAAACACAGACACTGAATCGGTATTAATTGGAGTCTAACCACCACTTGCATTCAATATATTCTCCTCTTCACTCTCTCTCTCATATCCATGCATCATTCATTTACCATTCCATCATCATAAATCATTTACCATAATCATCATGTCATATTCTGTCTCTCACCCATAGGATACATTTTTGTCACCACTTCTACCACATTCCTTTTAATATTCTTTTTCATAACAATGCATCACCTTTATGCTCTACCAATCAACTATAAAAATCTATTTTAAATAATTCAATCTTATATACTTAATCTTATTATTTTTAAAATAATTTTACTTTACATCTATATACATATTATTAAAGACAATTTAATTAAGAAGTGTTCTTCTTAAATTTTTTTTAAAAACTAAATTCTTTAATAGATATGAAATTATGTATTTATTTTTCTATTTTTAGTTCAAAGAAAGTAGTTCTTGCATGATTTTTAATATTTTTTCAATTTTTTTAAAGTAATATATTTTTTAAAATTTCTTAAATGGTGTTTTAGATAGACAGAACAACAACATTCCTAAAATTATATATTAACTTAATAAATAGATATAAGTGCTCAGATAATCTCCAATGTTGTAGATCATTAAAAGAGGATATTTTAATTTTTTTATGACTCTTACTATTTATATTCTAATAATCTTTTATTTATTTAATAGAAAAGTTAAAGTTGTTAAAGTTAAAATTATCATTTTGGTACAGAACAAACTTCTTGAATCGACGTTATGAAGAAATAGAAACCACTGGATCATTTAATTAGTAGAAGAGATATTGTTATAAGACAATTTTTTTTTTTAAATTTAAGCTTTTATTTTTAAATTTGATATTATGTGAATATATTATATATATTGAGATTATGTTTAAATAAATACGAATTCATGTTTCTTCAAAAACTAATAATTTAATAAGAATGGTAAGTCCAATAATTTTTTTTTTATATAAAGTTTTTATATTAGATAGTGTAACTTGACATCTTAACTAGGTTGACTCTCCAAATAACAACAATCATTTGTCATCACATGAAAAAAGTATTATTAAAAGATAAAATAAAAATAAAAAATACAAAATAATAGGGGATTAGACAAAAACCTATATGTTAACAAAAACGATATATAGGTAAACTATACCTATTCATAAAGAACTTTAAGAATAGACTAAATGAAAACCTATTATACCAATGAAATGAGTCTCTATGACTAAATCTTAAATTAGTAGCTTATCCGACGAAAAATAAGAGTAACCCTAAATATTATTTTCTCACAGTAATTAAGACAAGTGTTCCACAAAGGAGGTGCAACACGAGGGCTTCCCAAGAGGTCGCCCAAACACACTTAACTGTGGAGTTTTGATGGAATCCGGTGCATTAGTCGGTACGCCCAATAGTTTTACATATTTGAAGAGTCAATGTCAATAGTACTTTAAATACATCTTCTCACTTAATCCTACAAAACACTTTTTAAGAACAAAATCGTAATGAAACTCCAAATTATAAAACAGAAATAGAGAATACTTTAGATAGAAAGATTAACTGTAATAATATCATCTAAAGATAGTTGAGATTGGAATAAGAATGATATTTAAAATTGAATGGAAGCAAAGACACTAAGAAGTGTTTGAAAAGTAATGTGATGTATTAGAATTAGTATGTGTGAGAATGAAGAAAAAGGTGAAATGAGAGAAAAAAAGGGCATGCAATGAACTGAGACACGTAGAAAGAACGTGGGTTGAGAGATAAGCGTATCATGGTGACCACACCCACGCCCATTCCCATGTTGATTCTTGTCTCGTCTCTTCTCTTCTTCTTCCTATTCTCACTTTCCAACCTAAACCATTCTTCCATTTTTAAACACACTATCTCTCATTTTCCTCAACAAATTTCTCAACCATCTATTCGATTCTCTCATTTTCTAAGAATCACCATCACCCCAATTAAATACTATTATCTCCATTTAGTATAAGTAAACGTAAATTTCATAAAATGGAACAAGTTTCATCTTTTAAATAATTTCTCAAATCAACTATCAAACTCTCCTAAATTTCTATCCAATTTGTTTTTTTTAACAAGTCGTTTTTAAAATCTATTTTTTTAACTAGTTCTATGTAAAAAAAAACTCTTCATTATGATCTTAATTATTGTCTACAAGTCTATTTTTAAATAATTCTCATCCATTATAAACCCTAAGGCAAATAGCTATATATAGACTGAGAGTGCATGTTTTTGTTGAGCGCAAAAGTGATATCTTCTTGTTTTTCTTTTTGGTTTTTAAATCTTAATTTTTTATTTCTTTTTTGCACTTCTTTTCATCTTTTATGCTCCATGTTTTTATGCTTTAAAATAAATAAGAAGTGAAAACACAATATGTTATCTACAACATTTAGATCAAAGTTATCTTGTAAAGTTATAAAGTTAGTAGGCATTGAGTCATGTAAATCTTTATTCCTTTTTTTCTTGCTTGCAATTTTCATTTCTCCTCTTAAGTTTTTCTCTCTCTCATCCCTATGAATCTTTCACTCCAATTCGCATCATTTTCAAGATCACATCCTACTTGTAATAACAACAAGTGAAACAAAGATCATTCATATTCAACTAATTTTCCTTTCGAAATAAGTACCCTGTTGCTCTAAAAAATCTTTTAATTCTCATTTTTGCTTATGTTTGAACTTAATATTGGTTTAGTTAGTTAGGAAAAATGATTATTTTAACTTGTTTAATTTTGCATTAAAATTTGGTTATGTTTGATTATGTTGTTCTAAGTCTTTAAATTCTTATGCTTTCCAACTCTTTCTTAGCTTGTTCTTGTGCTATAAACACTTATAGGTAAGAGAAACTACTTTTGAAAGTATTGTCATACTGTGAATCTGTTTAGGAAGTGAATAACTATACAAATTTGATCATGTAAGTTTAGATTGAAATTTGAGATTCGATTGAATGGAAAAATATTGTGCATGTATAAGTTGGAATTCTCACATTAAGTCAAAGTGAGAAATTGGAGTCTTGAAGAGAGATATTTAGTTTGACTTAATAAATGTGCAAGTTGGAGTAGAGAAAAAAAGGTGAAATTGAGGGTTAAGAATTGTTAATAAAATTAAAATTGATCAATGTTTAGATTTTAATTATACAATTTGAATTGTACATTGAGCTTCTATGGTCAAGTTTGGTGGTGGTATGATTGTAGAACTAATACTATAAGTAGTAGAAATTGAACATTTTGAACTTATTAGGACAATTGCTTTTTTGTTTTAAATAAAATGGTTTGAGTTGCTTTTAAACTTGTTGCATTTTGGATCATTTATGCATATCTCACTTATTGCAATTCTCAAGCGAGAGCGGTGTGTGCGTGGGCGTGTGCGTGTGTGTGGGTGGGTGTGGGTGTGTGTGTGGGTATGTGGGTGTGTGTGTGTGAGTGTGTGTGTGTGGGTGTGTGTGCGTGGGTGCGTGTGTGTGGGTATGTGTGCGTGTGCGCGTGTGTGTGTGTGCGCGCGCGTGTGTGTGTGCGTGTGTGTATATATTTGATGAATGATTGAGGAATATTACGATGAATTTGTATAAGTTTGGTTCATTTATAATAACATTCCTAATTTTGAATATCCTATCTTTTTTCTTGTTATTTATGTAGTTAGCCACGATTATATTATTATGAATGTACTATGTACATGAGTACATGTAGGTGCATGTTCAGGAGTGTACTAGCATGCGAGTGATATATTAGATTATGATTAATTTTGGATGAATGTACATAAACATGTTACGAGTATATTTTGAAATATTTTTATTTTTGTGTAAACATTTTTAAGAAATTGTTGAATGAAAGCACACTTAAAAGTAAGTGAAGCTAATAATATTGTTATACAATGAAACAATGGTCTTGGATGTATGGATTGTATGGAACTTGATATTATATGAATTGTATGATGAGGTTGTGGGTTGGAAATGGTGGTATGTGTTGTTATACATTTTATACTAACTCTATGAATGCTTTGAAAGTAGAATAAACATAGGTAATGTTTGAGAAACCTTGGGGAAACGTTGTACAATGGGTATAAAGGTTACTATCAGGATGGATATTGCTCAAGCAATGTGTGTTTGCTCAGGAGAGACCCAAGTGGTGCGCATTAATTGTACTAATCTCCTTACGTCGCTCATGCGACATGGTGTATGGCTCAAGCCTTGGCTTGTAGCTTGGACAAGAGAGCCATCTAGATAATCCTATCTCATGTGGAAACATATCACTCAAGCATTGGACATGACACTCAAACAATATGGACTTGTGGCTCAATCATTGTGTAGAACGCTTAAGTGTTGCAGAGGTTTTGCACATATGTCTTGAACATGTGTTAGTGCATTACATGTGGTTTGCTCAAGCATTGGATGAGAGCTCAAGTGTCCAAAGGCAGTGGTGAAATTCTCTAGAACTTGTTGGATTATTTTCAATGAGTGCTTAACATTAAGTGTTGGTGAGGACACTCAAGTAGTGGACACTCAATCAATGAGAGGGTTGCCAGAGCGAGGATAACCCCGATAGGGTGTTGCACTCATTTAATAGATGTATCCTAGTTTCACTATTATCTAGTCACAGAGACAGAAATTTATGTGGTGAGAAATCAAATGAGACTTACTTAGGTTAGGTCATTAATTCATTTGGAACTGTTTGAGCCTTGTTTGAAATGTTAAGTTTTGTTTTAATGAATTAAAAAATGTTTTACCATGTTAAAATGTTTTTAAAATTGATAAGTTTGCAAGGAAGAACATTTTAGTCATTAAAATAAATTAAACATTTCATAGTAGGATTGTCTGACTATTTTAATAGATTAATATAATATTTTAATTTATTAAAAATGCATTTTAATGGCTTAAAAATGTGTAGCAAGACATAAGCTTGAATTGATTAAAACAAATTTGAATTGATAGGAAGAAACAACTTTATATAAGAGTTATCTCAATCACTTTTTGAACAATTAATATGAAAAAAAGTTTTGAATAATTTTTAAACATTGAGATAAGTTTTACAAGGAAGAGAATCACTTGAATTATTTTATTGAATAAATGGTTTCAATATCATAGATTGAGCAAAACACATTGTGGTCATCGTTGTATTTTTTTTCTTCTTATCTTGTGTGACTTGTCTATGTAAACTTGTTCCTTTTTCTAATTTCTTTAGTGTATTTAATCTTGATTGTGATTGTCAAAGATGTTTCTTTTGATAAGGTTTCACAAGTGGTGGTGCAAGATCTAGTAAGGTTCAAGATCTTGTAAGATTCAAGATTTGATTGTGTGTTCTATTCTTCTTGCTTTCTCAAAGAATTCTTATAAAACTTGAAAATATGGATTGGTCTAAATAGAATGATTAGAAATGAAACAATATCAATCTTTATATTTCTCTCTTATCCCATACCTTTTCAATTGATATTGTTTTTTCTTTTCTGAAATTAAAATTAAATCTTTAACAATATCTCAAATCTTTATAAGACTTGTTTAAGCACGTTAATAAATTTGATTTAGTAAAAATTAATCATCACCCTAGTGTAAAAATCTTTTGGAGATCCCATACCGATTAGAAATTAGAGCCTTTCATTGTATATAAGTGAGTGTAAACCTCAACCCTATGAGCCGGTTTTATGGGGTTGAGTTAGACTTAAAGTCCATTTCGTAATACATACATCAATTTAACACATCTTAAACTCAAAACTCAGTGCATATCTCTAATAAAAAAAACCTCTAAAATTATTTTAAGAATTATTCTTCAATAACAATACTTAATATTTAAGAGTATTTTAATAAGAACATTTTTCAAAATATTTTAGGACAAAATCTAGTATTATCTTATTGTCCAATCAATTTGAAGTTATATTTCTATAACATATCCGAATCAAATATTTTAATAAATTTTTGAGAAATTCTAATTCTGAATAAATAGCAAAGCATATCATACATACATATATATAAATAAGTTTTGTTCATATTTCTAATCATTTGCCTCCTTTAATCACCATTTTAATCTTATTTCTAAATAGGATTATTTTTTAAATATCAAGAATTGAAAATAAGCTTTCATTATAGTATAAATTATATATTAGAAATATTAAATATAAATATAAATTAAAATATAAAATATATGTATGATGATATTAATTATAAATAATTTATATATATAAAGTGGGTTGTGTTACGTGATCATGTGACACTAGTCTTGGTGATGCTTCTTTTTAGTTTGATATTCTATGCACATAAACATGGTAGGTGCTAGTTAACATCACCGTTTTTTTAAATGGATAAGATCATTTTTATTTTTCATACTATATAAAAATAAAATAGAATAAATATGTATTTATCAAATTTAAAATTGAAACATTTGATTTCAGTTTGAATTAATGATAAACCACTTATACAATTTTCATATATATATATATATATATTTTGGAGATAGAGATAAAGACATTTCATTATATATAATTGGATACAAACCTCAACCTCATGAGTCGGTTTTATAGAGTTGAGTTAGGCTTAAAGTCCACTTTGTAATATGGTATTAGGGCCATTTCGAGCCTATCCTAACGAGTGTTTGTTGGGTTTATCAGGTCACCCGCCATCGGGTCGTTATCGGATGACCCATCATATGTTATCCCACACACGAGTTGTCACTCATAAAAACATTTTATTGTATATAAGTGGATGCAAACCTCAACCTCATGAGTCGATTTTATGGGATTGAGTTAGGCTTAAAGTCCACTTCGTAATATATATATATATATATATATTTTTTTTTTTTTATGTGTGTAATTAATATTTTCAAACAAATTATCTTTTTTTATACATAGTCTTTCTAATATTTACACCGTGAGTTTCTTTTTAAGGAAATTTGGTTATTTTATGAAAATTTTAATTCTTAGATCACATTTGAATAATAGAGATTAAAGAAAATATAAATTTTAAAATAATCATTTGATCATTAGTTAATTATAATTTTATAAACACATGTTTTGTTTATTTTTTTTAAATATTTTCAAAGCATACATTAAAGTTATTTTCATATAAATTAAGTTTATACAAAATTGTATATTTCAAAATATTCGGTATCCCATTTGATATACATAAAAAATGATATAATGTATTCCTTAAAAAATATATATAAATGTTATTTTTTACTACCATCTTATATTTTTTTGTAAGTTTTGATACTCAATCAAAATCATATATAGTTCTAATTCAGTGATAAGATAAATTAAAACTACAATATGCATAAAATGATTCATAATTAATAGTTTATATAAGTTACATTCCTATTATTTGATTTCTCATAACTTAAATTTTTTTTTATAATTATAACATATTAAATAATTCATTCTAATAAACCCCATACGCATTTGTTAATTTATTCCACTTTTGTCTTAGAATAAGTAAGATTAGCAAACTACACCTTATGATGTATTTAATAAACTCGTAGTTATAATTTACTAAGTCATTCTTTCTTAAATATAAGTCATACCACTAATTTTTTTAGAAACAATAAATTAGTAAATTATAAGTACTATTCGTAAATTCAAATAACAAATTAATATTTATGGTAAATCTTTTTATTTCTTATGATAATTATCTGAAAATTACAACAAACATTATTTTTAATTAATTATATGTGAAAAACAAACACTTTTTACACTACTACGTGATGATAGCGAACATAAAGTTTAATGGTTGACAAATAGCTTATAAGTTATATTTACAAGTGAGAAAACATTTTATTTTAATAATATAAGAAATTTGAATTTATATTTTGTAATCATCAAGAATAAAATGAAAAAAAGTTATTAATTATCATATAACCATTTAGAATGTCTTTTAATTTTTAAACTCTTAGTCTTAGCTCATGAAACACATATACAAAAGGATGAAAAAAAATTAAAATGTCTTATTAAAATATAATGATTATAACACCTTAAACTAACTATACATTAAAATATAACAATATGTATATATTTATAAATTTATTTTTAATTAAATGTGTGGTTCTAACTCATGCTTGATTGTTCAACAATTTTTTCTAAGTATGAACTTGTTCTTCTACGTTGTTATATTTCTTCTCTAGTGAAAATATTTTTTAATCACAAGTACCTTAATGATAATTCTTAATTTTACCATTGTTTACCACAATTAGATATATTTATCTAAAATCTATGATAAGAAGACTTTCGATACTAGAAATCTACGTAACATTTTAATGTTATCCATTTTATATTGTACTCGTCTAAATTGGATACCAATACAATCCAATGTATAAAATAATTGTTGTTGGATTTTATTTGAAAGAAACACTGAAGATATTTGACAAAGATGAATCATGAACAAATTCATATAAGAGATCATGACATCATTTTTAACCTAAAACTTTAAAGCTCTTTGAGTTAAATGTGACGACTTTGTCTCTTATATAAATTTTTTCATGACTCATTAATATCAAATTCATCGAATATCTCTTCTTGAAAAACCAACTTTTACTTTCTAGAAAGTAAAATCACATAAATCACCATATATCATTTAACATCAATCACTCCCTATTATCAAACATCATTAACATCACCATTTATATTAACATATACCCTATTTTCATAATTAATAACTCATAACTCTTAACATTTCTTTTACACATTTTATTCTCATTTTTCACATGCACAATCTCTTCTCATTTTATTCTCATTTTACACATGTTATCATATATAACATTCATATAATCTCATTTAAATTTAAGAGATTGAGTAAAAAGGATGTAGAGGGGTAAACCAATTTTTATTTTATTTGTTATGCATAACTAGCTAGAGTTCCTCAACTATCATTACTTTTTTTTTCTAGAAAGTAAAATATTAAATTGATATTTAAAATAGTAAAAGACTAATACAAGAAAATATATATATATATATATATATATATATATATATATATATATATATATATATATATATATATATATATGAGAATAAGATAAAATTTTGATAAAGAACCTCAATGAAAATAACTTTTTAGTTGAAGGAGAAGAAAAAGTGAAAGATTGAAGAGAAATGAAGAAAAGTTGTCAAAGTTGACGCAGCCACAGAAAGTTTGAAGCACTGTAGAAGGGATGAAAGTTGAAGATGATTGGGTAAAACTCTCTTTGTAAAACGACAACTTGAATAAACAAATATTAAATACAAATATTTGACATGTTTAAGAAATAGTTTCTTGAGATTATTTGTTAAATAGATTCAATCTTTCAAATAAAATAAAATATTTAATATATCTACAGCAAGAAAATATTAAATTAGTTTTTAAATATTACAATCGGCTTGTGATGTTATTAGCATCAGCTACGGACTTTAATGTGACAAAAAAACTAATTAAAAAAATTAAAGACTGTAAAATTATTTAAATAAATTTTTGTATTAATGATGGTTTAGTCGACGGTAATAGAGTTCATTTAAGCTTGACATTAACAAAGTTGACTAAGTTAATCAACATAAATGGTTTTTATTAAAAAAAATAAAATAAAAACATAAAATTATTTTTAATGAGTACTTATTTGTGTTAATGTAGGATTAGTGTTAGCTTAGCCGACGTTAATAGACTTCATTTACAATTAAACGTGTCAACCTAGTCAATTATGTGATGACACTAAATATTTTTTTTATTTTTTTAACATGTAAAATTATTTATGTTAAAGTCAGACTAGCATCGGATTTTAATAAGATTAACATCAATGTAACAAACACTAATTTTATTTATTTTTAATACTTATATTTATTTAAATTAATGTCGACTTAGTCACACTAATTTATTTGCTATAAATTTGTATGTCTTTGTGACAATAAACAAAAACTGTAAATTATTTTTAATCTAAAGACTCGTATTTAAATATGATAAATTTTCTCACTTACAAGTTTTCTCTCTCATTTTCTATATAGATCTCCGTAGGCTCATTTTCTTCATCTACATTCACCTCCTTCACCAATAATCATCTCCTTCACTCATATTCATCTCCTTCACTCACATTCATCTCCAATAGTCACACTCATCTCCTTCTCCACATTAAAGACTTAGATTTAAAGATGATAAATCTTTTCATTTACAATTTTCGTCTCTCATTTTCTCACACTCAACTCCTTCTCCCACAATCATTTCCTTCACTCACAATCATCTCCTTCATCCACACTCTTCTCCTAATTGTTTCATTCACACTTATCTACTTCATCCACATTCATCGTTTCATCAACACTCATTTCTTTAATCTACTACATTTTTTCCTAGTTTTTGTTTATATTTTATTTTGTTAAAGAAGAGACATTTTATGAGATTTTTTTATAAAATTACTCTCATTAGTGTTGGTAAAATTGACACACTTAAAATTATTATTAAAAATATATTTGATCTACATTAAATTAAATAAATTTTAAGACTGACGTTAAAATTTTTAGACCGACGCTAAATTAAATAAATTTTTAATTTAAAATACATTAGCGTCAACATTAAACTTTAAAATAAAAGACATTAGCGTCGATCAAGTTGAAACTAAATTAAAAAAGTTTAAAATGAAAATAACATTAGCATCGTCTTGGACGATGCTAAATTAAATAAATTTTAAAATAAAAAATATTAATATAAGTCAAGTTGATGCTAAATTACTATTTTCTTGTAATGTATGATTATGATAAAACATGTGAAACAATTCCCACACAACATGCATTCATCTAATTCAGAGCTCTATTTCATCATCTTCATCACCATCTCCTCTTTATTCATACTTTTAACTCAACAATTCTCATGACTATCTCTTGGAGTGACAACAAATCAACATTTCTATCTCATATGAAAATATAATTTCTCACACATTTTAATTATCACGGAATAGAGTCACAAATAATAATACTTCGGATAAAAAAAATTAAAAAATGGTCACAAACTAAACATTTAATTTGTTTATATTAAGAAGTAGACTTTGGGTCTAACTCAACATCATAAAATCAGCTTATATGGTGAGGTTTACACTCACTTATATACTATGAAATGTCTTAATCTTTAGTCGATGTGGGATCTCCAACACACACCTCTCACGCCAAGGCTACCAACTTGTACGTGAGACTATATATTATGGGTGGTCCGATAACATCCCGATAGCGGGTGTCTTGATAAGCCAAACAAACAATTGCTAGGATAGGCTTGAAATGACTTTGATACCATATTAAGAAGTGGACTTTAAGCCTAACTTAACTTCATAAAACCAGCTTCTCATTCAATCGTTTCCTAAACAATATTTTTTTTACTTTTCTTTTTCTTCTTTTTACAAGAAAGTGGATTTGAACCCTTAGCTATCTTCTTCTTAAAATGAGGTTGATCCTTTATGTCCATCGGATTCCTCCTTCTTCTTCCAATACTTTTCTTTACGTCCCGAACATCTCCTGAATCCTCTATTTCCATTTTTTCAATTATAAAATTGTAAAGTTCCTTGTAGTCTTTCGTAGTCAGATACAATCGTTCTTCTTCATAAGTTTTTACTTCCTACAGTTCATATTCATAAGTTTTTACTTCCTACAGTTCATATGCAAATGGGTATTTAAGAAAGAGTGATTTTCTGACAACATATATAAGAGGCACATCAGGTACCTTTTGCAGCTCTTTACTCAGCTCAGTGTCCTGAGTTGCAACAAAGAAATGTGCATAACTTCTTTTATCAATAGCCTCTTTTATGCAATCAACTGCATTCAACCATCCATCTTGCTTACATCTTACAACTATAAGTTTACGGGTCGCCGCCTTCGTATGTTTAGAATTTGAGTAACCTAATAGTTTTATTTCTATTTCATCCAATTAATCCAAAATACACCTCGTAATGTATAGTCTGACATTAGTATTGAGGATATATGCAAGTGCATTCTCAACTGAAGTTATTTTATTCACAACAAGGTGACAAATGAATGTTCCATCACATAAAATTTTGTATGACTCCCTAAAACCGAAACGACTGTAAAACCTTAAACTTTAAGCTTTAAAGGTTTATAAGGTGATCTTATGAGTTTGTGCAGGTCAGATAAGATACAAATACAAAAGTTTTAGAAAATATTCTTTGCACAATTCTTTCTTTCTTCTTTCTTTACACTTACACTGTTTTGGTGTTTTTCTATTCCTCTTTGCAGGTTTCTCAAACACAGCGTCAGCATGTCACATGTGTTGGGAAAAACAGGTAATTTTCCCACTAAAACAAAACCCTAACAGAGCTACCCGACAAATAATATTGAATAAATAAAGCGGAATAATAAAAGAGATAAAGAGGAAAAAACACACCCGAAAATTGTTAA